>Ga0315277_10000219_pt1 | contig 96908 bp, 85 predicted proteins | sample YL17G05_15_MG_FD_203695 | JGI IMG/M metagenome (GOLD analysis project Ga0315277, IMG submission 203695) | Sediment microbial communities from Yellowstone Lake, YNP, Wyoming, USA - YL17G05_15 | ecosystem: Environmental > Aquatic > Freshwater > Lake > Sediment | place: USA: Wyoming | collected...
GTGGTGAGCGTTTTCCAAGCATTTTCAATGTATCCAGTATTGTGGCATGGACTCTCAGCGTATCCTTGATCCAACAACATAAACCATGCCAACCCTATACGCCACTTTTCGGCCAGATCTCTAGCAGAGCGATGAACCGAAGCGGCGGAGGTTGGTCAAAGTGCGCTTCTCGCGCTACATATCCAGTGCTATTGCCGACTGTCGAGGAGGGGGCGTCATGGTTCAAGCGCATGCACGATATGTCCCGGACTCGGCCGAGTGGGGAGCGAGCTGCGAGGGGTGAAGAGTAGGAGCTGTCCGTTCAACGTTCTTCAACGGCCTATGATCGTCTTCAGTGATGATGAACTCATCGTGAGCAGATCAGCCGCGCGGCTCATCTTCGGTTGAGAACGCTCTGAACCGATCGGTGGCGGGGGGCTCGTGAAAATCTTGGCGAGCCTCTGAACCGGGGGCGGTCTCCGACGGCGACTTCCACGAAACAATCTGAATCGGGCCATGGCCATGCCCACTTCTAGTCAAGCCGCCCGGCCGGAGAGCACAGATGAGGACGGTCTGACAAATTGGTAGCAGATTTTTTTGTGGTTCACTTTTTCCCTCTTTTGCGAACCCGATTGCAGGACTTCTCGGACGAGAGAATGTTGACAGAGCGCTGTGGTCGAAATGCTCTTGATAATTGCTAGTGCAAAGAGACGTTTTCGGGCTCTCTCGTTGGCACGGGACTTGCCAGAAATGCAGTGAATTATTCAACTTTTCCAGGGTGTTGACAAATTAAGCAGAAGAGTTCACCAAGACGATGCAATTGCTGATGACAGTACGCCGCATTCCTGAATTGCTGTCTCTGTCGTTGGTTCTAGCTCTCCTCAGCTCGAGTCTCAGGGGGCAAACGCGCGAGGAATGTCTCGCCTGTCACAGTGATCAGACGCTGACGATGGAAAGGGGTGGGAAGACAGTCTCCCTCTACGTGGATATCAACGTCCTGGATCATTCTCCGCACAAGAAACTTGTCTGCGTCGCGTGTCACACAGGATTCGATCCGGAGAACGTTCCTCATAAGGAAAAGATTGAGCCTGTCAACTGCCGGATCTGTCACAAGGATGCACCACTCAAGCATCCGTTTCATCCGCAGATGGTTCGAGCCAGCGGCTCCGACGGTATGCCAGATGTCTCGTGCAAGCACTGCCATGCGACTCACGACGCGGTTTCGCCGAAGGAGCCTGGGTCCAAGTTCTCGTCAGCCAACCTTCCTGAATTCTGCGGTTCGTGTCATCGTGGTGTCAAGGAGACCTTCGTTCATTCCGATCATGGCAGAGCGCTCGCGGCTGGATTGAAGGTGGCTCCAAATTGCATTACCTGTCACCAAGGCTCCATCGCCCGTACGAGTGCAAGTCAGGATTCTACGCAGCTGAAGATTGCGCAAGAGAGGCTGTGTCTGTCATGTCATCTCGATGATCCAAATGTTCGGGCGCGAGTCCCTGAGAGTGCAGGTTTCATAGCTTCGTACGAGACTAGCGTTCACGGAGCCGCCTTGAGCACAGGGAACGGAAACGCAGCGAACTGCGTCGACTGTCATGGTAGCCACGCGATGAGGAAGGCAACGGACCCTGCTTCCCGCGTAAACAAGCTGAATATCCCTCAGACCTGCTCGAAGTGTCACGCGAGTATCGCAGCGCAGTACAAATCCAGCGTCCATGGAAAAGCTCTTGCCGAAGGAGTCAGTGTTGCTCCTGTCTGCACTGATTGTCACGGCGAGCATAACATTTTGAAGCACACGAATCCGCAGTCGCCCGTGGCTGCGCGGAATGTTTCCGCGCGCGTCTGCTCGCCGTGTCACAGTTCGGTCAAACTCAGCGAGAAATTCGGCCTCCGCAGCGACCGATTTCAGAGCTACGAGGACAGCTATCACGGTCTGGCAAGCAAGGCAGGTGACATGGAGGTGGCGAATTGCGCAAGCTGCCACGGTGTGCATGACATCAAGCCGTCCAGTGATTCAACGTCAAGTGTCAACAAGAACAACCTCGCGAAAACGTGCGGAAAGTGCCATCCGGGCGCTAACGAGAATTTCACGAAGGGCGCCGTTCACGTCATTGTCACCGCCAAACGCGAGGAAATTCTCTATTTCGTATCGAGCGCATACATCATATTGATCGTGGTCCTGATAGGCGGGATGTTCATCCACAACCTTCTGGACTTCGTGAAGAAATCGAGGAAGCAGTTGATGTACCGTCGCGGTCTTATCGGGCGGCCGCCGATCGCGCACAAGCTTTACCTACGCATGTCGCTCAATGAGCGAATCCAGCACGCGGCGCTCCTCATCAGTTTCATCACACTCGTGCTGACGGGCTTCGCGCTCAAGTTCCCGGATGCGTGGTGGGTGGAGCCCGTGCGGAACATAAGCCCGGTGATGTTCGAACTGCGCGGCATCATGCATCGCGTGGCCGCTGTCGTCCTGGTGGGGGCGGGCATCTATCATCTCTACTATGTCTTCTTCGTGCCGCGAGGGAAGCAGCTCCTTCGTGATCTGCTGCCCTCCCTGCAGGACGTCACAGATGCCCTGAGTGTGATGAAGTACAACCTCGGGTTCTCGAAGACGAAACCGCAGTTCGGTCGCTTCAGCTATATTGAGAAGAGCGAATACTGGGCGCTGGTGTGGGGGACGATCGTCATGGGTGTGACGGGGACGATCCTCTGGTTCGACAACACGTTTCTAGGACTCTTGACCAAGCTTTGGTGGGACGTCGCACAGACAATCCACTACTACGAGGCATGGCTTGCGACGCTGGCGATCATCGTGTGGCATTTCTATTATGTTATCTTCAATCCGGATATCTATCCGCTGAATCTTGCTTTCTGGAAAGGGATTCTGACGGAGGAGGAGATGGAAGTGGAGCATCCTCTCGAGCTGGAGCGCATCCGGCGGGAGGAGATCGAAGAGGCGATGGTGGAGGAGGAAGAGAGTCGCAAGATTCGCGAGAGCGAAGAGATCGATCACTCGTAAGTTTGGGATGGGTAGGTGACTAAGGTAACAGAAGGAGGAAGCGGGACGTGAGTGGGCTCCCCTGGACGAATCGATCCAGTTGGATCCGCGTCCTTGGCATATTGGTCGTTCTGCTCGGATGGAGTGCCGTTTCCTCACGAGCGCAAGAGAACGCCGACTGCTTCTCTTGCCATGGCGATCGTACGCTTCCGGGGAAACGGAACGGTAAGACGATCTCGGTATTCGTCGACGAGAAGAAATTCGGCGAGTCGATCCACGCGTCCCTCACGTGCATTTCATGCCACACGGATCTGGAGGGGAAAGAGCTGCCTCACGCTGATGATCTTTCGAGCGTCAACTGCGGAGCGTGCCACTCAGCCGAGCAACAACTCCATTCGAAGTCGTTGCACGGGAAGGCGATTGAGCGGGGCGATCCGCTGGCTCCACGCTGCAACGACTGCCACGGCATCCATGACATCCTGCCTGCAAGCAATCGGCTCTCGAAAATTGCGCCACTGAAAATTCCCGGCCTCTGCGGCAAGTGCCATAGGGAAGGTGCACCCGTCCAGCGGCAGCGCTCGATTCCCTAGGACAGTATCGTGGAAAACTATTCCGAGAGCATTCACGGCCAGGGTTTGCTGCTCAAGGGACTGATCGTTGCCCCCTCATGCGTGTCATGCCACACGGCGCATTCGATCCTCGCGCACACGGACCCCACTTCGACGATCGCACGGAAAAACATCGCGGTGACATGCACGAAATGCCACGCGGAGATCGAGTTCGTGCATCGAAAGATCATTCGCGGCGAGGTATGGGAAAAACAGGCGCATGTGCTACCGGGCTGCGTCGATTGCCATCAGCCGCACAAGATCCGGAAAGTGTACTACACCCAGGGGATGGCAGACAAGGACTGCTTGACGTGTCACGAGAGGCGAGATCTCGTCTCATCGAAGGATGGGAAGTCGCTGTTTGTGCGAGCAGAGGAACTCACTTCCTCACGGCACGCGAAGATTTCGTGCAGCCAGTGTCACTCGGAGGTCAATGCTTCGCGCGTCCGGCCGTGCGAGACAATCACGAAGAAGGTTGACTGCACGGCGTGCCACGCGGAGATCGGCCAGCAGTTCCTGGGGAGCACGCACAGTCAGTTGATTGTGAAGAAGGATCCCAACGCCCCCACCTGCAAGGAATGCCATGGGATGCATGGGGTTCTCGGCAAGCTCGATCCGATGTCAGCGACGTTTCCGACGAACGTGCCGCTGCTGTGTGCTCGCTGCCATCGTGAAGGACAGAAGGCGGCCGTTCGCTATACCGGCGACCAGCACGAGATCATCCAGCATTACACGGAGAGCATCCACGGGAAAGGATTGATGAAGAGCGGGCTCACCGTGACGGCGATGTGCACCAACTGCCACACCGCACACGAGGTGCTGCCAAAGAGCGACACGGCATCCAGTGTGAATCCAAGGAACCTTCCGGCGACGTGCGGGCGGTGTCATCACGGCATTGAGGAACAGTTCGAGCGGAGTGTCCACTCCGTCACGTTCGGCAAGAACGACAAGCCGAAACCGGTCTGCAACGACTGCCACACCGCGCACACGATCCGCCGCACCGACGAGACAGGCTTTAAGCTCGAGATTATGGCGCAATGCGGCAGATGTCATGAAGCGATCGCAAAGACCTACTTCGATACCTATCATGGCAAGGTCTCGCAGCTTGGTTACGCGAAGACGGCAAAGTGCTATGATTGCCATGGGGCGCACGACATTCTCCCGGTCACGGATCCGCGTTCGCACCTGAGCCGTGAGAACGTCGTTGCGACGTGTCAGAAGTGCCATCCTGGGGCGACCCGACGGTTTGCCGGATATCTCACGCACGCGACGCACCACGATCCGGAAAAGTACCCGTTTCTCTTCTGGACCTTCTGGGGGATGACGTCGCTCCTGATCGGTACGTTTGTCTTCGGCGGCGTTCACACCATGCTTTGGCTGCCGCGAGCGTTTCAAATGCGCAAGAGAATTCGCCAGAAACCCTCACAATCAAAAACACCGCCTGATGCAGACAACGGTCCCGATCGATCCGACGATGGGGGCAAATCCGATGGCGGAGACGAGGCCCACAGTTCGAGCTGAGACTGCAGAAGCGACGGAGAGGCAGTACGAGCGCTTCAAGCGGCTGAATCGGGTCCTGCACGTGGTCATGATCGTCAGCTTCATGAGCCTCGCGCTGACCGGTATGACACTGAAATTCTCGTATACCGGCTGGGCAGTGATCCTGTCGCACCTCTTTGGAGGATTCGAATCGGCAGGGTACATTCATCGCGTTGCGGCCGTGTTCATGATCAGTATCTTCATCGCCCATTTTATCGACCTCGTAAGAATGAAGCGACGGACCTCCAAGACCTGGTGGAAGTTCCTCTTCAACCCCGATTCAATGATCTTCAACAGGAAGGATCTTCAGGATTTCGTTGGCAACATCAAGTGGTTCCTGGGTCAGGGACCACGGCCGCAGTACGGTCGGTGGACCTACTGGGAGAAGTTCGACTACATCGCGGTCTTCTGGGGGATTGCGGTGATCGGATCGACGGGGCTGATGCTCTGGTTTCCGGAGTTCTTCACGCACTTCATCCCAGGGTCGTTCATCAACGTTGCCACGATCATTCACAGTGATGAGGCCCTTCTGGCAGTGGGATTCATTTTCACGGTTCATTTCTTCAACACCCACCTGCGACCCGAAAAGTTTCCGATGGACATTGTGGTCTTCACCGGACAGATGACGCTCGAAGAGCTTGAGCGAGACAAGCCCGCAGAGTACGAGGCTCTAATGAAAGCGGGGAAGCTTGAGGAGCACTTGGTTGAGCCGTATCCATCGATTCTCGTTCGTGGTGCCCGAATCTTCGGGTGGCTCGCACTGGCAACAGGTTTCAGCATCGTCGTCTGGATTATCTACGCGATGCTGTTCGTATATAGATAATTCTCTTGAAATTCCCTATATTCGTCCCTCGTAGGAATGGAGTAGAGGAGTCCGCACGGGGACAGTTGCGCGGAAGAAGCGGAAACAAGCAAGCGATCTATGAAACGGATTTTTCCAGAGTCCTTCTATAACGTTCTCACACTCGTTGGCGTTGCCCTCTCGACTGTCAGCTTCGGGCTGGTTCTGTTCCTCCTCCTGCTTGAGTCGGTCGCCGAGAAGCCGAAGCCCTACATGGGCATCGTCGCGTTCGTCGTTCTTCCGATCTTTCTTCTTCTGGGTCTGGTCCTCGTTGTCGCCGGCATTCTCCGGGAACATCGAAGGATGCGCGCGGGGAAACCGCACGGGCTCCATCTGCCCCAGATGGATCTCAACAATCCGCGTCATCGGACTGCGTTCCTGGCGTTCGGCATCAGCGCGATCGTGCTTCTCGGTTTTTCGGCATTCAGCAGCTTCAAGGCCTACGAGCACACCGATTCTGACGAGTTTTGTGGGGAAGTATGTCACAGCGTGATGGAGCCGGAGTATACCGCCTATCAGTTTTCTCCGCACGCTCGCGTCGGCTGCGTACAGTGCCACATCGGCCCAGGAGCTGGATGGTTCGTGCGCTCGAAGCTTTCCGGCACGTACCAGGTCTACGCTGTGACGTTCAACAAATACCCTCGGCCTATCCCTACGCCGATCGAGAACCTTCGTCCGGCCCAAGAAACGTGCGAGCAATGCCATTGGCCAAAGCACTTCTTCAGCGAAAAACTCCTGCAGAACACGTACTTCCTCTCCGATGAAAAGAACACGCGATGGTCGCTCGATCTGCTCGTCAAGATCGGAGGAGGAAATATTGAAGCGGGACCCACATCAGGGATCCACTGGCACATGAATATCGCCAATGAACTGACGTACGTGCCGATCGATTCGCAGCGGCAGGTGATTCCGTGGATTCGATCACGCACCCCTGATGGGAAGGTCACGATTTACCGGAGCACCGATCACCCGATCAGCGACCAGGATCTTCAGACGCATAAGGTGCGTCGAATGGATTGCATCGACTGCCATAATCGACCGACGCATATCTACCATCCTCCGGCAAGATCGATTAACCATGTCATGTCGTTGGGCTGGATCGACCCGCAGCTTCCCAGCGTCAAGAGTGTATGCGTCGATGCGCTGGAGTATCTCTACACGTCGAAACAAACCGGGCTCGACAGCATCAAGCTGGTGATCGAGGATTTCTATCGGACGAATTATCCGAGCGTGGCGGCCGCAAAGGGAGCGGAGATCGAACGGGCGGTCTCGGAAGTCCAGCGGATCTACGCGCGCAACTATTTTCCAGAAATGCGCGTCAGCTGGAGACGTTTCCCGGACAATATCGGGCACCTCTACTATCCTGGCTGCTTTCGTTGCCACGACGGGAAACACGTGAATGAGGAGGGAAAGGTCCTTTCCCGGGACTGCAATGTCTGCCACACGATTCTTGCGCAGAAGCTTGATCAAGGTGGACTTCGGGTGTCGCTGGAAGGAGTGGAGTACCGTCATCCTGTCGACATCGGAGAAGCCTGGAAACAAATGAATTGCAGCGATTGCCACAACAGTCAGTGAGGAATACCTGTGACTGAGAATGGGACCGGCCAATACGAGAAGAGCAGGCGGGACTTCCTGAAGTACATTCTGGGTGGGAGCATCATAGCGTGGCTTGCCGCTGTTCTCTACCCCGTTCTGGCGTATCTCAAGCCTCCGAAACAGGGGGAAGTGGAAGTAACGAGCGTCAAGGCAGGCAAGGTGACCACGTTTGCAAAGGATAGCGGAACCATTATCCGGTTCGGCAACAAACCGGTGATCCTCGTCCGGACGTCAGGAGGAGAACTCCGTGCGTTCTCGGCGACGTGCACTCACCTCGACTGCACGGTCCAGTACCGGAAAGACATGGGATTGATCTGGTGCGCATGCCACAACGGAAAGTATGATCTGAACGGTCGCAACATCTCGGGTCCACCGCCGCGACCCTTGGACGTCTACAGAGTCGTCATTCAGGGCGAAGACGTGTTCATTTCGAAAAGCGCATGAAACCTCTCTGGAAAAGATTCTACGATTGGGTCGACGAGCGGGTTCAACTCGGCGGCCTCGTGGAGTTCATGGGGAAGAAATACGTCCCCATTCATCGGCATTCCGTCTGGTACTACTTTGGAGGAGTCTCTCTGTTCCTCTTCCTCATCCAGGTTGTCACAGGGATCCTCTTGCTGCTGTACTACAAAGCCGGTGAGGAGTACGCCTTTGAGAGCATCCAGTTTCTGATGTCGAAGGTTCAGTTCGGGTGGCTCATACGCTCGATACACAGCTGGACGGCCAACCTGTTCATTTTGACAGCGATGGTTCACATGTTCAGTGTGTTTTTCGAAAAATCGTATCGGAAGCCACGAGAGATCACGTGGATCACCGGTATGCTGATGTTCTTTCTTGCCCTCGGATTCGGTTTCAGCGGGTATCTGCTGCCGTGGAACGAATTGGCGTTTTTTGCCACGAAGGTCGGCACTGACATCGCAGGGGTCATTCCCGTGGTCGGTAAGCCCATCATGATCTTCTTGCGCGGCGGCCCTGAGGTCACGGGGGCGACGCTGACACGCTTCTTTGGATTTCACGTGGCGGTGTTCCCGGGAATCTTTACTGTGCTCCTGGGCATTCATCTCGTTTTCGTTCAACGACAAGGCATGAGCGAGCCTCTCCATGAGCCAGCGGAATTCGAGGGGAAACAAAAGACGATGCCGTTCTTTCCGAACTTCCTGCTCCGCGACCTGCTGTTGTGGCTCATCGTGCTGAACCTCCTCGCGGTCTTGGCTGTGTTCTTTCCGTGGGAGTTGGGGGTGAAGGCGGATCCGTTCGCGTCGGCTCCTGCAGGGATCAAGCCGGAATGGTACTTCCTTTTCATGTTTCAAACGCTGAAATATATCCCGGCAAAGTTGCTTTCGATGGATGGAGAGGTCCTGGGCATTCTCCTCTTTGCCTTCGCAGGCCTCCTCTGGACGCTCGTGCCCTTCTGGGATCGAAGAAGCTCCCGGGGTGAAAAGAGCCGCTTCATCAACTACATCGGGCTGTTTGTGGTCCTCTATGTCATCGTCCTGACGATCATCGGGTGGTCCACATGAATCGAACGATGCTGAGATGGTATTGCCTTTTCGCCCTTGGCCTCTGGTCCGCCGGCGTGGTAATTGCAGACGACAAGTGCTTGACGTGCCACGAAACGTTAGGTGACGCTCCGTCGTCGCTCTTCAAGCACGATATTCATCGGGCAAAAGGGATCTCGTGTGCGGGCTGCCACGGGGGCAACGCGAACGCCGATGAGATGGAACAAGCGATGAACAAGAGCGCTGGCTTCATCGGTGTCCCGAAGGGTGATCAGATCTCTCAGGTCTGTGCCAAGTGCCATTCGGACGCTGAGAGGATGAGGCAATTCCGCGCTTCGGTGCCCACAGGGCAGTTGGAGAAGCTGGAAGCGAGCATTCACGGGAGCCTGGCAACGAATGGCAAGGAGCGCATCGCACAGTGCTCGACCTGCCACAATTCCCACGGGATCGTTTCGGTCAATGATCCGGCTTCACCGGTTTACCCGCTCAATGCTGTGAAGACGTGCGCGAAATGCCACGCCAGTGCCGCGTACATGAGGACGTACAATCCCTCACTGCCCGTTGACCAGCTTGACAAGTACCGGACCAGCGTTCACGGGATGAGAAATGTCAACGGGGATCACAAGGTGGCGGAGTGTGCCAGCTGTCACGGAAGCCACGACATCCTCTCCGTCAAGGATGTGAAGTCGCCGGTGTATCCGACACATATTCCTTCGACATGCTCAAAATGCCACAGCGATGCGCAGTACATGAAAGAATACAAAATCCCCACCGATCAATTTGAGAAGTTCTCAAAGAGCGTCCACGGAATTGCTCTCCTGCAGAAGGGGGACATTTCGGCCCCCGCCTGCAATAGCTGTCACGGGAATCATGGTGCGACTCCACCGGGTGTTTCGTCAGTGTCGAATGTCTGCGGAACCTGCCACGCGTTGAACGCTGAGCTCTTTTCCGCAAGCCCTCACAAGAGGGCGTTCGACGAGCGAAAGCTCCCCGAGTGCGAGACTTGCCACAGCAATCACGATATTATCGTGGCGACGAATAAGCTTCTCGGCGTGACACCGGAGGCGGTGTGTAGTCGATGTCACACCGCGTCCCAGAACGCAAATGGCTACACGGTCGCCAAGGTGATGCGATCGTTGATCGACAGCCTGGATACTGACGAGAAGCAGGCGATCGCTTTAGTGAACGAGGCCGAACAGAAGGGGATGGAGGTCTCGGACGCGAAGTTTGAGCTTCGGGACGCGCACCAGGCTCGGTTGCAATCGCGCACCATGGTGCACTCATTCGACGAAGTGAAATTTCGTGATGTGGTCGTGAAAGGTTTGGACGCGACCAACTTCGCGAGTGGCGAGGCGCGCGGTGCACTCGATGAGTATGTATTCCGGAGAATTGGATTGGGGATCGCGACACTTATCATAACGATTTTCGCAGTCTCTCTCTATGTCTATATTCGAAGGCTTGAACGACGTCAACAACTGGGAGAAAAAAATACTCCCGCTTTTCCGCAACGCTAACTTACAAAGGAGGAGCCGTATGAAGGTAATCCGGATGTTTGTTCCTGTGGTCGTGTTGTTGATCGTTCTTGGGCTCGCGGCACAGGCGCAGAACAAGTACGTCGGCGTGAAAATGTGCTCGATGTGCCACAAGTCTGACAAACAAGGTGGTCAGTTCCAGATCTGGCAGAAGACCAAGCACGCCGAGGCGTACAAGACGCTCGCAACCGCGAAGGTAGCTGAAATCGCGAAGGCAAAGGGGATCGCGAAGCCGGCGGAAGCAGCGGAATGCCTGGACTGCCACGCGAAGTCGTATGATGCAACGCTCATAGAGAAGTCGTACAACGTCGAGGATGGCGTGCAATGCGAGACGTGCCATGGACCTGGTTCGGCGTACAAAAACATGGCTGTGATGAAAGACAAGGCGAAAGCCGTCGCAGCCGGACTTCGGGAATTCAAGGACAACGCGGCGATCGAGGCGTGGTGCAAGACGTGCCACAATGAGAAGAGCCCGACGTTTAAAGGTTTCAAGTTCGACGAAATGTGGGCCAAGATTAAGCACCCGGTGCCAAAAGCGGGGTAGGTCGTCCCCGTAGTGTTGTTCTGTTGTTCACTTCTTGAGTAGTCCTCAGAAGCGGCGTTGACGGATGAAACGCAGCGCCGTTTCTGTTCCTGCGGACCTCTGAGGCCTCACGATGGATAGGAGCACCGTGCAGAAGGCAGTGGGGGGATGGCTTTTCCTTGTGATCGCGGGTGTCCTGAACGGCGTTCTCAGAACATCGTTACTGTCACCGCAGATGGGCGAGCAGACTTCCTACGTGGTGAGCACGCTCATTCTGATGATCGCAGTGCTCATATGCTCGTGGGTGCTTGCCAACAGGTTCCTCAGACATAGCGCAACCAGGGATCTTCTCATCATCTGTCTGCTGTGGGTTAGTCTCAGTGCCAGCCTCGAGCTCTTCTTGGGACACTATGTGCTGGGGACCCCGTGGGTTACCTTGGTGCAGGAATACAATCTGCTCTCGGGCAGGATACGGATCGTCGTTTTGCTCACCGAGCTCATCGGGCCATGGTTCATGGCGTCGAACGGAAGGTAGACAGTCTTATGACATCGACGGTATCGCTCGACCCTTCGTCTCGAAGTCGCTGCATCGACGGCTGCCTTCCCAAACCGTGAAATAAGCGCTCCCATTTTCCAAATTCTGAGAATACTTGGAGTGGTTGCCTTGAAAAACCGCATAATGCGTTGGTTCTAGGGCAGCCAACCGATGAGGGGTATGGCACAACACTTGACAAACGGACGTGACCAACAATAATTCGTTCGAACTACCATGAAAACCCTTGCACGGGCTGCCGTGCTTCTGACATTGTCGGTATCCTGTCTCATGGCCCAGCGTCTGCAGATGCGGCTTGTGACATCCGGCTACGCCTGGCAGCGGCAGGACGCTGTCGACCAGTCCTCTCAACATCTGTTCGGATATCAGACCGTTCAGCTGTCGTTGGCGGGGACAAACCTTTCGTTTCACACTTACCTTCAGGGCTTCAATGATTTCTCGGGCCCGCTGAAGAACGAGGGGCTTGTTCGTCTTTATGATCTGTATTTCAAGTGGACGAACATCGCGGATATCGCAGACATCAGTGTAGGCCGACAAGCGATTTTCGCCGGTGTCGGGAGTGGTACGATTGATGGTGGGACGGCTGCTTTGAGGTTCTTCGACTCTCGCCTGAAGCTGCTGGGATACTACGGTTCGCTCGCGCCGCCCCAACAGAAAGCCAGGTTGATCAGCGATGCCAAAGACAACTTTATGACCGGAGCGCAGCTGGTCGGCTCACCCGTCGAGTTCGCTCAGCTTTCAGTCAGTTACGTGGACAAGCATATCCAGCGCGAGGCATATGTCGCGATGCGGCGCGACTCTCTCTTCAACCCGTACCCCGTCGAAATCAGACCCACTGCGACAGCTGAGCAGTATGTCAGTGGGGATATCAATGTAGACTACAGCAGCGTCGTCTCCGCTTACTTGCGGTATGACTACGATCTCAATGTCGGTAAGGACTCTCGCTTCCAGCTCTTCACGAGGGTCAAGCCCTTTGAATCTCTCGATGTCAAGATCTTGAGACCCCTCGGCATTACCGCTGAGTATCTCCAGCGCGAGCCGCGTTTGTCGTTCAACTCGATCTTCTGGGTCTTCGCTTATAACACACTGAAAGAGTATGAGCTCGGAGGGGAGTATGCGATAACACCGGTCTGGCAGGTCTTCGCGAAGTACGGCTCGGTATCGTATGGTGATGATGATTCGAAGCGAGTCACGGTGGGCGTCAACGGAGACCATATGTCGATCAGCCTTACAAGGAACACCGGATACGCGGGACAGCTGAGCGCTGCCTCGGCGAATTTCGGCTACCCGTTGTTTGGGAACAAGCTCATGCCCACGGTTATGGTGAGCTACGCTCGCTACAAACTGGGTGAGGACACCACCCAGCTCGACGATGCATTGAGTCTCGCACTGGGCGCAGTGTATCGTCCGATCCCGGTGATATCCTTCGACGCGCAGGCTCAGTGGATTCAGAATAAGATCTACCAGAACGACGTACGATTGTTCCTCCGGGTGAGCTACCTGTTCAGTCAACAACTTGGAATTTTTTGAGAACGCTATGCCGACGCAAATGCCTTCAATCGACGAGCCGGTGAGACGCATCTATCCCGTGTTTGCCTTGGGACTGGTAATGGTACTTGCATTCACGATGATGAGCGCGTCGCACGAAATTGTAGGGCCCCAGGATCAACCGCACGGGGTGAAATTCTCCCATCGCTTTCACGTGCAGGAGGCAGGGATAGCTTGTGCGGACTGCCACACGGCCGCACCGACCAGCAAGCTTGCGTCCGACAATCTGTTGGCCAAGCACGAGAACTGCCAAACCTGCCATGATGATCAGCTGCAGTCCAATTGCACCTATTGTCACATGAGCAGTGACCGGGCCACGTACAAAGCGACCCACCCTCCACAACTCTCACTGATTTTCGCGCATGAATTCCACGTCCAGGAGCAGAAAACCGAGTGCCAGACATGTCACAAAGGCGTTGAAAAAGCGGAGATTGGAGTCTCCATGCAGCTGCCCGAGATGGCAATGTGCAATACCTGCCACAAGGGTGTGAAGGCTTCGAACGCCTGCGAGACGTGTCACACCGACCTGACTGCGCTCCGTCCGGTGGATCACAACCGAACCGACTTTGTCCGTGAACACAAGTTTCAAGCGCGTCTCTCAACGGCGAAGTGCGCTTCATGCCATACGCAGGAGTCCTGCATTGACTGCCACAACGGGATCGATTTGGTGAAAGTTGAGGTCCCGGGCAAGGATCTGGTCTCTCCGCATGCACCCCGGCTGACGGCCAACGACCGCGGACAAGGTATGCGACTGACCAAGGTGCATGATTTGAACTTCCGCTTCACGCACGGCATCGCGGCTGCGGGAAAGACGGCAGAGTGCCAGACGTGTCACGATCAGCAGACGTTCTGTTCCACCTGCCACGCGGCCAGCGGGAATGTGAACCAGGTCAGATTTGAGCCCCAGACCCACCTGCAGCCGGGGTTCGTCACCATTGGTGTTGGCAGCGGTGGTGGGCTCCACGCCACGCTCGCGAGGCGCGATATCGAAAGTTGTGCCTCCTGCCATGATGCGCAAGGGGCCGACCCCGCGTGCATCACGTGCCACATGGATTCGGATGGCATCAAGGGGACTGATCCGAGGACGCATCCTCGAGGCTTCATGGCGAGCGAGGAAGGGGATTGGCACAGTGACCCCGGCGCTGTATGTTACACATGCCATACTGACCCGAATGCTCGGACGAACGGTGTGCGTGGACTAGGATTCTGTGGTTACTGCCATGAGTGAGCTGAGACCATGAGAAAAGAACAACTCTTCTCCATCGTATGCGACATTGCCATTCTCTTGAGCATCTCGCTTCTAAGCTCCTGTAGCGAGCTCAAGCAGAATCTTCCGACTCCTGTGACGGCCCAACCTCAGGTCCACGAAAAGGGATGGAACGATACGACCTCAGCGGGTTTCCATGGAAGGGTCTTGAAACAGGTGCAGTACAATTTCGATGAATGCGTGACATGCCACTCCAAGTCATACACGGGCGGCACCAGTGGAGTCTCTTGCTTCAAATGCCATCAGTCGTTTCCCCACTCCTCCAACTGGATCGATACGACGAACGCGATGTATCATGGGAATTATCTGAAATTGAAAAACTGGCAGCCGGCAGAGTGCTCCTCGTGTCACGGGGGGAGCTTCGCGGGCGGCACGAGCGGCGTCGCCTGTTTCACGTGCCATCAATCCTATCCGCATTTGACGGGATGGGGGAATCCGGCCGTGTCATCTTCTCACGGGAAGTATCTGAAGGCGAAGGCGTGGCAACTCACAGAGTGCGCCACGTGTCACGGATCGTCGTTTGCCGGCGGCACGAGTGGACAATCATGTTATTCGTGCCATTCCATCTACCCGCACGCCGCGGGATTTGCAGGAGTCACCGGTCACCCGAGTTACCTGAAAGCACAGGGCTTTCCGCTCCTGCAATGCCAGGCATGTCATGGTTCATCCTACACGGGCGGGCCGGTCGTTAACGTCTCGTGCTCGGGCCCCGGCTGCCACGTTGATCGTAACAACACGACGAAGTCGCCCGAAGCGTGCAATACCTGCCACGGAGTTTTCAACGGCTTGGCGACCGATCTCGCGTCCTTCGCCCCCCCGAGAACCGTAAACGGAGAAACCGCGACCTCTGCACGCGGTGTCGGGGCGCATCAGACACACCTGGCGAGCGGAACGCTCGGAAAGAGCGTGAAATGCCAGGAATGCCATACCGTTCCGTCCCAAGTGTTCGCTCCCGGACATCTTGGAACGAATCTGCCGGCTGAAGTTGTTTTCAATGATACGCTTGCGGGGTTGGCGACTGCCGACGGCACATATAAACCGACTCCCTCTTATGATCCTCAGACCCTCAAGTGCAGCAACACCTACTGCCACGGGAACTGGAAGATCCGAAAGGCAACGTCTCCTCTTCCTTATTTCTTCTCGGACTCGGTGATGACAGGTTCGAAGTATTCGCCGGTGTGGACGGGGGGAGCATTTCAAGCAATGTGCGGAACCTGTCACGGCTTGCCGCCGACAGGCCACTTCGCAGCGGCGATTTCGGAGTGCGCCAACTGTCACGGTGACGTGGTCAATAGCGCCGGAGCCATCATCGATAGGACGAAGCACATCAACGGGAAGATTAATGTTTTCGGACAAGAAGTAGCGTTCTAGTTCACGCTCGTTTCCTTCTCCTCTCGAAATACCGCATTCATCAGTCGTTCCGGAGGCTTGAGCTCATGGCGGGTACTCTTCTTGTATGGATATCGTTTCTGGCTGCTGCATTGTCCTCCTACGCTTACTATCGGAGCGCGACGGGCGACCAGCGGCTTCTGAAAGTAGCTCGGAACAGCTTCGGGACCATGGTGATCGGTGTGCTGGCGGCCTCAGCGGTCTTGTTGATGTACATCCTCCGCCATCAATTTGAGTACGAGTACGTGTGGGGCTACAGTTCACGAGCCCTTCCCTTCCATTTGTTGATCACCACGTTCTGGGCGGGTCAGGAGGGAAGCTTTCTCTTCTGGGCACTTTGCGGATCCGTCATCGGACTTATCTTGATGGCCTACACGCAGCGCAAGCGGATCGAGTTTGAGACCATGACGATCTATGCGTTGGTCCAATCCTTCCTCTTGTTGTTGTTGATTGTGAAATCCCCTTTCCGATACGTCTGGGACGCAAGTCCGGGCCAGTTTGCGGTGGGGATGGTCCCTGCGGAGGGCAGGGGCCTCAACCCGCTTCTTCAAAACGTTTGGATGATTGCCCACCCGCCGGTCCTGTTCATCGGCTTCGCGGCGATGGCTGTTCCCTTCGCGTTTGCCTTTGCAGCATTGTGGCGCAGAAGTTATGGAGCATGGGTGTCGAACGCTGTGCCGTGGGTGATCTTCGGGACCATCGCTCTCGGGGCCGGCATCATGTTGGGGGGCTACTGGGCATACGGCGTGCTCGGCTGGGGCGGATGGTGGGGCTGGGATCCTGTGGAGAATTCCTCATTGATCCCGTGGCTGATCGGCATCATTCTGCTCCATACGATGGTTGTTCAGAGGAGAACGGGCGGGCTCGCGAGGACAAATTTCTTCCTGGCAATCTCGACGTATGTGCTCGTGGTCTACAGCACATTCCTCACGCGTAGCGGCATCCTGGGTGACTCGTCCGTCCATTCCTTCGTTGACCCAGGTGCGTTGGCCTATACGCTCCTCATTGGATGGATTGCTGCATCGATCTTCCTTGGCTTTGGCATGATCGCCAGGCGCTGGAGAGACTTGAAGGCGTCGTCGCTTCAAACAACTTTGTTCACGCGAGAATCGCTCTTGGCGATCAGTTGCATTGTCATGGGTGTGAGTGGACTCGTTATCTTGTTCGGTACGAGCTGGCCCATTCTGTCACACGCGTCGCTGGAACCTGCCTTTTATGACAAGACAAACCTGCCCATCGCAATCGTTCTGGGCCTCCTGCTGGGGCTCAGCCTGCTGGTGCAGTGGAGGACGGGCTCGCTCAAGGAACTCCTGAGAAACTCCCTCTTATCGCTCTTGGTCGCGGCGGTGGTGCTTATGGTCCTTGTTTGGTTTGGCTTGCACGACATCGTAATGGGTCTCTTCGCCTTCGTGTCGCTTTTTGCGTTCTTCGTCAACATTTTGCGCGTGTACCAATTAGCGAAAGAGAGTGTCTGGTATGTCGGGGGCGCCATTGCGCATATAGGCTTGGTTCTTCTTTTCCTCGGGATTATCGGCTCGGGTCGCTACGGTCAGAAGGAAACCGCATCGCTCCCCTTGAACGGCTCAAAAGAGGTCTTGGGATACAGGTTGACCTACAAGGGCTCGCACTCGACGGACGACGGGAAGTGGAAATTCAACGTCCAGGTGGAACGGGGAGCCACGACGTTCTTGCTCGAGCCCGTGATGTATCAAAGCTCGTACAACAATTCCCTCATGCGGAATCCGGACTATGCAAGCTTCATCACGAGGGATTTCTACGTCGAGCCGGTCTCCCTAGAGCACGTCGAGGCGAAGCCGGAGACACAGGGGCAAACCATCGTTCAGCTCAAGAAAGGCGAATCGGAAACCGTCGGAGGCGTCACGGTGACATTCCTCCGGTTCGACATGAATCATCAAGGTGCGCAATCCATGACGGGGAGTGGCGGTTTCGTTGTGGGCGCTCTCCTCGAGGTCAGGCGGGGCAAAACGGCTGAGGAGGTGGCGCCTGTGGCGATCTACAAAGCGGGACAGAAGCCCCAATCGCAAATCGTCAAGACCAAGGACGGCGTCATAGGGTTCGAGCTCCTGGCAATGAACGTTGACTCGGAAACGAAGACATCGAGCATTCAGCTTGGCATCACTGGCCTTCCTGGTCAGGTGCCGGCGGTGCAGAAGTCCGAAGTGTTGATCATTGAGGCGAGCGTGAAGCCCTTCATCGGCCTCATCTGGACCGGTGCCGCGCTGATGGTAGCAGGGCTCGTGATTTCACTCGCCGCAAAACTCAATGGAAAGGGGAGAAAGAGACAGACGCCCGATCAGAGGGAGAACCACGGGGATCTCGGTGAGGTTGGCCGCGCTCGTGACGCTCGCAAGCCGATGGAAGAATTGGCGGAGAAGAGGGAGAATTAATTCTGATTTGATCGATATACTGGAAACGAATGTGCGCCCGCCACCTGAGATTGGAGCGGGCGCAGCCGTTTTGGCCGGGAGGGTTCACGTCAATTTGTTCGGTGTCTATCACTCCTTGGGAGGTTCGGGATCATCGGGAAGAGCGAACAATTTCAGGCCCCGCACCTCATTGTTATACATTTGTTCACGGACCTTCGGCAGTTTCCGCAAGATGTTCGACATCCTGTTGACATTTTCCCCTATTTCTTTCAAGTATCCTTTCTGTGGTTCCTCTGCGAGCTGCGGCGAAGAGAGGAGCTTTGCCATCACCAGGCTAATGATCGCCAGCGGGTTATTGAGCTCGTGATGGATTGTTCGAATGAGGGTTGTGATGGCATCCAGGCGCTGGTGAGCGACCTCACGGATGGCAATCTGTTTCTGGTACTCCTTCTTCTCTAACCCTGCCAGGATTGATTTCTCAAGCACGTAAGCGTTTGAAAGCTCTTCCTTTGTAATGAAGTCATCCGCCCCGAGTTTGAACACATCGTGCACAATCTTGTAGTCCTGGCTTGCCGATATGACGACGACAACCGTTTCCTGATCTGTCGAACGAAGCGTCTTCAGGAATTCGGCACCGTTGATCCCTGGCAGAAAATAATCAAGCAAGATGACGTCGAACCGGCCCGCTTTCCTGATCGCATGCAGTGCATCCTCGGCGGAGGTGACGCTCGCGACCTGATAGCTGTATTCCAGAGACCTCTTCAAGATGTGCTGGAAAGAAAGAGCGAACGAGGTTTCGTCTTCAACGATCAAGACGGTGCGTGTGATCATACATCAGCCTCCTCTCACCATCATTGATGAGGTTCCAAGAACCAAAAGCTCATCGTCCTTCCTGTCGCTCGAAGGATTCTTTGTCGAGACAGGACCCGCTTCCATGTAGTACTAGACCCAAACGAGTCGCGATCTTTGCGATGCACCGGGGCAGTCGCAGCGCGACTGCCGTCTTCGGTCTCAGAGTGACCTCGAAGATACGCTGAGAAGTCTGTCTTTATCTGATCCTTCACCAAGTATAATGCCTTTTTCAGGAAACTCAAAGATAATTTGGCACAATCAGGGCAAAGAGCAGAGTTGCCGTGGATATCTTCTTCTCAGCGACACCTTCGAGTTAGAGAGCGGTAGAGGGCCAAGCGTTGTGACTGCAGGGGTTTCGCTATCTGAGGCGCGGGCAGCGAGGGCTGACACAAAGAGGCCGACCAAGGAACCAAGGGCCGAAACGTGAAAGCCCAGTTTCTAGGTTTGAGAAGCGCTCGTTGCTTGTTCTCAATGATAGGAAAGGGATGAGTCTCTTGAACTGGAAATCGAGGCATGGAGGCTTGGGCTCCCTCGGAGTTGGTCGGCACGTTTTTTGACCCTTCGGGGGCGGAACGAACTCGGACGATGAGCAGAATGCCTTTCCAGAATCTCCAGCCGCATATCCCGAAGCGAACCCCTTCACTAGTGCTTTCTTCGCGTTTAGAAATTGATATAGGTGTGGAACTTCAGGGTGGTGTCATGTCAAACGTTACTGAGGACGGGTCGATATGAACATTGGAATTCTAAAGGAAGACGTTGGAATTGAGCAGCGGGTGGCGCTCGCTCCGGCTGGCGTCGAGGTCCTGACGTCGGCAGGCCACACTGTATTCGTGCTGCATCAAGAAGGTTCGCGGGCAATCTTTCGGGATGAGGACTACCAAATTGCCGGCGGGACGATCAGCTACAGTGCCGAGGAGATCATCAACCGATCGGAGGTTGTGTTGAAGGTGTCACCTCCGACGGATGAAGAGTTGAATATGCTGCTTGAGGGGCAGACGTTTTTTTCCTTCATGCACCTTGCGGTCTCGCGGCGAAAGATCATGGAGAAGCTGCTGAGCCGGAAAGTGACGGCAGTCTCGTACGAGTTGATTGAGAATCACAAAGGTGACCTCGCCGTGCTGCAGGTAATGAGCGAAATCGCAGGACAACTCGCCATTCAAGCGGGAGCTCACTTTCTGCACGCACAGCAGGGCGGCAGGGGCACGTTGCTCGGCAGCATTCCCGGGATTCCGCCGGCGAGTGTCGTGATCCTCGGGGCAGGCACGGTTGGACGGACCGCTGCGCGGGTGGCGACCGGCATGGGGGCGAGCGTCACGGTGCTGGACAAGGATTTGACGCGCCTGCGGGAGCTTGAACATCTCTTTCAGTGGGGGATAAGCACGAGCATGGCCACCAGCTATCACATCGCCCGCGCAGTGCGGTTTGCGGATGTGGTCATCGGGGCGATCCTGCTGAAAGGAGAGAAGGCCCCGCATCTTATTACGGAGGCGATGGTCAAAGAAATGAAACCCGGATCGGTCATCATCGATGCCTCCATCGATCAGGGTGGATGTGTTGAGACGAGCAGACCGACCACGATTGATGATCCGGTGTTCGTTCTTCACGGGGTGATACACTACTGTGTCCCCAACATGCCGGCTGTCGTCGCGCGAACCGCCACGAAGGCCCTGACGAACGCCTTGCTCCCCTATGTCCAGGAAGTTGGCGAGATCGGTGTCGTCGAAGCCCTCCGACAGAATCCCGGGCTCGGCAAGGGCGTCTGTGCCTTCCAGGGGGCGTGTACAAATGAGGCGATTGCGAGAGTTTTTGATTTCAAAGCGAAGAAGATTTCATCCTTGATCACGAATACGGTCAAGCACCCGACCGGTTGATTTTCTTCCTATGGGCTGGCTCGATCAATACAAGCAAAAGAAAGTCTCGCTCGACGAAGCGGTAGCTGTTGTGAAGTCGGGGGACAGGATTTTTGTGAGCGGGAACGCGGCGACGCCCACGTTGCTCGCGGGCGGACTTGCACGCCGGAAAGATGACTTGCACGATGTCGAGGTCAATCACATTCTCGTTCTCGGTGACGACCCGCTGTCGAGGCCGGGCATGGAGAGGCACTTCCGGCATAATTCCCTGTTCGTCGGTGCGGCCGATCGTCAATCGATCGCGGAGGGTCGATCGGACTATGTTCCGGTTCATCTCTCGGAGATCCCGTCGCTGTTTACCGAGAGGATCATTCCACTCGACGTCGCGCTGGTGCACCTCTCGCCTCCGGACGAGCATGGATTCATGAGTTTCGGCGTCGAATGCGCCGCATCAAAAGCGGCGGCGGAAAACGCGAAGGTTGTTGTCGCGCAGGTCAATGAGAGAATGCCCAGGACCCTCGGGGACGTGTTTATCCACGTCTCGCGGGTCAACAAACTGGTTGAGTGCTCGGAGCCGCTCAAGACCCTCCCTGAGAGTGAACCCTCGGAACTCGAGCGGAAGATCGCATCGCATATCGCCGATCTGATCGAAGACGGATCGACCCTGCAACTCGGCATCGGCGGCATCCCCGATGCGGTCCTGGCTCTGCTGGAGGGAAAGAAAGACCTGGGGATCCACACGGAGATGGTGTCAGGTGGCGTAGTGAAAGCTATTGAACGCGGGATCATCACAAACCAGAAGAAGACCCTGCATCCGGGGAAGGTCGTCGCAACGTTCGTGCTCGGATCGGCGGAACTCTACTCCTATGTTCACAACAACCCGCAATTCGAAATGCATCCGTGCAACTACACCAACAACCCCTTCATCGTTGCCCAAAACACAAAGATGGTGGCTATCAATTCCGCGATCGAGGTCGATATCACAGGGCAGGTGTGTTCGGACTCGATCGGCAAACGGATCTACAGCGGATTCGGCGGGCAGGTCGATTTCATACGCGGGGCGGGCTATTCAAAAGGGGGTAAGCCGATCATCGCGTTGTCGTCGACTGCCCGCGATGGCGCCCTCTCACGCATCGTGCCTCACTTGAACCTCGGAGCGGGAGTCGTGACGACACGCGCGGACGTCCACTACGTTGTAACGGAATTTGGTGTTGCATCACTTCATGGCAAGAACCTCCGGGAGAGAGCGGAGGCCCTGTTGGCCATCGCCCATCCCAAGTTCCGAGCGGAGCTCGAGTGTGCCGTACGAAAAGGAGGAGCGCAAGAAGCTACGGGCGGTGTACGAGGGTGATGAGTGGAGGAGCCGTCAACGTCTACTGGGAATCGATCCGAGGAAAGATTTTTCGCAGTTGCACTCACGGTGGCGGGAGAGGAGGGTGCAGTCTTCCGAGCGGGGAGACGCGCGCGCTCGAGGCGTTCCTCCCCGAGATCGTGGAGATTTTTTCCCCGCTTCGTTCAAGATCACTAGAGCCGCACATTGATCTCCTTCGAGGCTCCATCCGCCCAGAGTGCGGTTACCAGCCGGCGGGCGGACGATGTATGAAACGTGAGAGGCTGGATTGCGCGCTGGATCGCTACTATCCAATGGTGCTTGAGGTCCTAGAGAGTGCCCGGGCGGAGATCGAAAAGGACGGCACGGTCGTGATGCGGCGTGTCTAGGACTATTACTTCGCGAGGCGGGATATGGAACCGAAGCAGCTGATGGAAAACTCTATCAAGGTTCTCCTCCACGACGTTGATCGGATCAGCACACTCGTCTGCGGCGTGCAGACCGAGCTGAGATCTCTCGAGCACCTTCCGCGAGCTGAGGGCAAGGTTTCTGTGATGAAGGAGCAGCTGGGGGAGGTGCATACACGACTCGAGGGGGTCCGCGATTTTATCATTGCGTGTCAACGTCGGGTGATTAAGAAAGCGGTGGAGGAGGAAGATATTGATATCTGGTTGTAAGGGGGAGGAACGATCGCTGGATCTGAGTAGGGGAAAAGCTAGACACCTGATGTTCTGGCGGTCGATGTGGCCGGTCTATCTGTTGGCGTTCGCCAAGTCCCGTGGAAATTGATCTCTCCTACGGGACTCTTTTCTGGCGCTCGCTTCCTGCGACTGTAGTCTGATGAGCTAGCGGAGGCTCTGTTGCCAGTAGGTCGTGTTGGTCTTCTGATTGATGAACAGGATTTGCTGCGGGGCGATGGAGAATCTCGCTTCCCTTTTTCCATCGCCTTGTCCCATCTGGACCTTGAAGCGCAGCTTGAAGAAAACGTCTCCTTCGTCTGCCTTGGCAGCCTTCGCGACATCGCGTCCGACCCGCCATCTGAAGGAGGGAGTGAACTTCAGATAAATGGAAGAAGTGCGGTATCCCATCTTGACCGAGTCGGCCAGGGCAACGTACGGGTTGTTCGGTACGTCCGTCAGGATCGACGGGATATTGTACGGAGCATCGAGGACGGTCGGGCAAGTCACGGCGTATATCTCATTGTCGGCGTCATAGTGAACAAGGGATGCCCTGACCAGGACGCCTAGGACACGCTGATCGAATTTCTTGTCTTTCACATATTTCATGATGTTGGCGAGATACCGCTGCCGCGCCTGGACAATTCGCTTCGCAAATTCCGCCGTCGTCTCAAATTCTAATCTCTCGCGGATCGTTTTCTTATGGTTGTCTGTCTCTTCCTTCAAAAACGTCCAGGCCTCCTTGAGAATGGCGCTAAATTCAGACGGGCTCAAGTTGTCCTCAGAGAGCGGACTGGCTGCTGTCTGCTGTGAACGCGATGGGGAGGGAAGGAGCATCAATGCAGCGCAGATCGACGTTAACCAGAGCAATCCTTTGCGTGTCGTTCTCATATCATCTCCCTAGTTGCTGTGGACGCTCGACTCTTTGAGTGACTGCAAAACTCTATCGGTTGTCTCGCGGGCGCTCTTCACACAGTCCCCAACCGAGATCCCCCCCTTGAAATTGCTGCAGAAGAACAACCCCGGATACTCTCCCTCGAACCGGCTGAGGGCCTCAATTTTGTCCAGATGGCTCAGTTCGTATTGCGGAATGGCTTCTGGCCAACGCGTCAATTTCAAATATACATGTTTTCCCTCAATTTGCATAATGTTTCTTACTTCGCTGAGAGCAAGATCACACACAGCGCATCCTCCTCCAAATCGATGAGATCCGGCTGCCGGCCGCCCCCAACGAATGTCGAAAGTGCTACGGCTCCGTCCGGCGCGCGGTGGGGGAATAGGCTGGAGGACCACAGGCACCCGAGGATTTTTCGTCGCTCGGTCGAAGGTACGAGAACACCGAATCCGGCCAGAGAATGGTGAACGTCCTCATTTCGAAAGCCAAGAAAAACCGATGCAACGGGGGAGCAGCGGATGGAGTCTAGTATCGTGCCTGCCTCGGCTGAGAGGGGTCTCACCATCAGTGATGCGGCATAGGCCGGGATTGAGAGCACGACTCGGTCGGCTGCCAGCGTCGTCGGTCGTCCGGCGTGAGTGTATTCTATGACGAAGCTGCCTATGACTTCGTTTTGACTTTGTCCTTCCCGTCGGGTCTCGGGACGAATTCCCTTGACTTCAGCGTTTGTGATGACACGGGACGGGAGGTTTCGCGCCAGCGCCAGTGTCTGCATGCCGCCAAGAAAGGAGAATGACTCAGCCCGGTCCTTCGCCTTCTCAGCACGCTATTTGCGTTCACGTCTTCCGCCGATCGTTCCTTTGACCAGGCCGCCGTACTTTTCTTCGAGGGCGTACAGGCGCGGAAATGCTGCGCGGACACTGAGAGCTTCCGCCTGGCCGGCGAAGATCCCTGCGACGAAGGGATCGACGGCGTAGTCGAGGAATTCCCGGCCAAGGCGCCGAACGACGAATTCAGCGACGCTCTCCTCATTCTCCGCGCGCCCAATGAAGGGCTCTTTCAGCAAACGCAGTTTGGCTGAGGCGCAGAAAAGCCGAGAGGCGATGAAAGAAGCCGGGCTGAGCGGAAGCGCGATGAGCCTCCCTTCACGAAGGATGTAGCGCTTCTCCCCCACAGGACTCGCATAGGTAAACTGCCCTTGGAGCCCGCAATCGGCAATGAGCTCTTTGAAGAGTGGAGTCGTCTCGAGAGCGTTGTTGGGTCCCGTCTCAACAACAAACCCGCTCTCTCGAACGGTCTTCATGGTGCCGCCTACTGTCGACTCCTTTTCAAGTACGACCACATTCACCTGTCGCTTGTTCAGCCAGTGGGCCACCGACAAGCCGGACACGCCTGCGCCGATGACCGCGACCGTGGCTCTTCTGGTCTCCATGGGTCTAATCTTCTCGGGCCAATTTCAAGACCTCATCGGTGAGGGCTTCTATAAGCTTGGGGTGATCCTTCAAGCCCCCCGCCATCTCAAAATGCGTGATGCCGAGGCTCTGTGCTCTGTGGCGAGTCTCGATGTTGATCTCGTGAAGTGTTTCGATGTGATCGGTCACGAAAGCGATGGGAATGACGACGACGTGCCGAACACGCTTCGACGCGAGTGAATCAACGGTCTCGTTCGGCGACGGTTGGAGCCACTTCGCAGGTCCCACCTTGCTCTGATAGCAAAGGATGTGTGGATGCCGCCATCGTCCCCGTTCCATAACCGATCGGACGGTCGCCTCCATCTGCCGTTGGTACGGGTCCCCTCTTGCGATGATCGAAAGAGGAACGCCGTGTGCGCTGAACACCAAGTGGATCTGTTCCGGCTGGACATCGGAAGACTTCGTCAGTGTTTTGTTGATATTGTCGACAACTGCATCCACATAGTGTGGATTGTCGTAGAAATGATGGACGATCTTCTGCCGGACTTCGGTTGACCCGACACGAGCTCGCTGCCTGTTCCATTCATTGATGCTGGATCCGGACGTGGTGATGGAGTATTGGGGGTACAAGGGGAGGAGGATTATCTCGTCAAAATTCCCGGCCTTGACTTTCTCGGCGACAGCGCCAGTCAGAGGATGCCAGTAGCGCATGGCAACGAGGACCGTCGATTCAAGTGTTCGTCGTAGGCTTGTCTGCAGGGCGGAGGCCTGAGCATTAGTGAGCTCGAGGATTGGCGACTTCCCCCCATCTGTGCGTAGTTGCCGGCCACCTTCTTCGACCGACGGGATGAGATGAAGCGGGCCAGTCGCTTGCGGAGGAGTTTGGCGAAGGGGAAATCGATGATGTCGGGATCCATGAAGACATTGAAGAGGAACGGCTCGACGGCCTCCGGCGAATCGGGACCGCCCAACTGAAGAGGACCACGGCAGTCTTTCTCGCGCTCATTGCTTCGTTTCCCTACCCTCCTCGAAATTCTTGATGTCTGGGTCGTCCCCGGCGGCCGGCGTGGCGAGGAAGTCGAACGCCTTGTCGATGCTGGCGTGCGTTCCCACAAGAACGAGAGTATCGGCGCTCTCAATTCGAAAGTCGGGAGAGGGGGAGATGTACGGTTTGTCGCCCCGGACAACAGCGATCAGGTTCGCCCCGGTCTTCGCCCGCAAATCAAGCTCTAGCAACGTCTTGCCGGCAGCTATGGAATCCGATGTCACGAGGAATATATCAGACGTACCCGCGGCGAGCAGCTGCGTCATACGTTCAAGGCCTCGGGAGGTCTGCGGCAGTCCTCGCAGCATGCTGTAGTTCTCATCGCGAATCACTTTGATCTGTGCGTTGATCACGTTCCGCGGAATGTGGTATTGATCGAGAACGCGAGTGAAGATCTCGATGGAGGTTTCAAATTCTTCGGGGATCACGTCGTTGGCCCCGAGCTTCTCGAGCTCTTCCACCTCTGAGACCAATCTCGTCCGAACCAGGATATAGACCCTTGGGTTCAGCGAGCGTGCGACGCGCACACCCGTGCGTGTCCCTCGAGGATCAGAAATTGCGAAGACGATCAGGCGCGCCTGCTGAATGCGACACTGGCGGAGGATCTCTTTCCGCGTCACGTCGCCGAACACGATCGGATGACCCCCTCGCCGAAGGTCCTTTACGAGATCGGCATTGGACTCGATGATAACATACGGGATGCCTGTTTCCTGCAATACCCGTGCGACGTTCTGACCGTTGACGCCATACCCTACCACAATCACGTGGTCGACCAGGTGTTCACCGGGCTGGCCCAGCGGCTCAAATCCAAATTTGAGGAAGGGGAGGAGGTTCTGTGTCCGCTCAGCGAATGAAGGTGCGAACGCGATCAGCGGAGGGGAGAGCAGCATCGTGAAGATCGATGCGCTGAGGAAGTGCTGGTAGAGAACATCATCCAGCAATCCGGCGGTCTGGCCGACCTTCGCGAGCACGAAGGAGAACTCACCGATCTGCGCAAGACTCACAGCCGCAATGATTGACGATCGTAAGGGGGATCTCAATGTCCAGGCCACTGCAAGAACAACACATGCTTTGAGGAGAAAGATTCCCGAACCAATGGCGAGGACCGGGAGCGGTTCCTGGGCGACGAGTTTCAGATCCAACAGCATGCCGATGGAGATGAAGAACAGACTTGCAAAGAGGTCGCGAAATGATGCGATCTCTGCGACCACCTCGTGGCTGTACTCGGACTCCGAGACGATGAGCCCGGCGATGAAAGCCCCCAAGGCATAGGAGAACCCCAGGGAGGCGGTTGTTGCAGCTGCAAGCAGGCAGACGAGGAGCGAACCCATCAGGAATGCCTCGCGCACTCCCGTGCGGGCGATCTGGTGGAGAGCCCGGGGCATCAGAAAGCGGGCAAGGAAAAAGATGGCCACGATGGCGAGGGTGCTGAGAAGGAATCGGAGGACGATGTCGGTAAGCGAGACGCCGTGGTGGCCGGCGAACAACGGAGTCAGGACGATCATGGGAACGATGCAGAAATCCTGAAAGAGAAGGATCCCGACGGACAAGCGGCCATGAGGCGTGCCCAGTTCGGACCTGTCGGCAAGCGTCTTGAGCACGATGGCGGTGCTGCTGAGCGCGATCAGGCAGCCCAGGAACACCGCAGTGTTGACACTGAATCCTGAGAACGCAAACAGGGCCACCGTGAGGAGGATCGTCAGGGTCACCTGCAGACTTCCGCCCCCGAGGAATTGGCGTGAGATCGCGCGCAGATGAGCGAGGGAGAACTCAAGGCCCACGAAGAAAAGGAGCATCACGACGCCCAGCTCGGCGAAGACCTCGATCTGCTGGCGATCGTGGATGAAATCCAGACCCGTGGGACCGATGAGGAGGCCCGTCAGGAGAAATCCGACGACGCTCGGGAGCCGCAGCGGCCGGCTGACGAAGATGACGAGAACAGCCGCGGCAAGAATAACGAGGAAATCTCTTAGAAAGGGAAGCGGATACATAGCATAATGAGAAACTAGAATGCAGAAATCAAATAGGATAAATCAAAAACCCAAGATCAAGAACGAGAGTACCGTTGGATGAGCTCGGCGTTAGCTCGTCCAGCCCCGAGGACTTCTCAGCACCTGGAGCAAGCGGTCTTCAGGAGAACCGGGATCTGGCTTGAAGTCGTAGTCCCAGTGAGCAACCGGTGGAAGTGACACGAGGATCGATTCGACGCGTCCCCGTGTCTCCAATCCAAAGAGCGTCCCGCGATCATAGATGAGGTTGAGCTCGACGTGGCGGCCGCGACGGGAGAGTTGCCATCGCCTCTCTTGGTCTCCCCATGGGAGATGTCTTCGGCGCTCCACGATGGGAACATACGACTCAAGGATGGAGTGCCCGCACGCGCGAACGAACGAGAACAGAATTTCGAAGTCTCCTGGAAGATAATCGAAGAAAATTCCGCCGACGCCGCGCGCTTCCCCTCGGTGCTTCAGGAAAAAGTACTCGTCACACCATTTCTTGAACTTCGGATAATACTCTGGATCGTGCCGATCGCAAGCCAGCTTCCAGACCGAATGGAAATGACGGGCATCTTCGTCGAAGAGATACCAGGGAGTCAGATCTGAGCCCCCGCCAAACCAGGCATCGTTGTTCCCAAGCTCGGGATAGCGGAAGTTCGCGCGAACCGCCGGGACCTTCTGACTGAGAGGATGGATGACCAGCGAGATGCCGGTTGCATGAAAGGGTTGAGCAGGGACGTTCATCCGCCTTGCAAGCGCTTCGCTCAACTCTCCGGTAACTACGGACGTGTTCACGCCTGCTTTCTCGAAGATCGCTCCGTCGTGCAAAATCCTCGTCCTGCCACCCCCTCCGTCGCCGTGGGACCAGGCGTCTTCTCTGAAGTGCTCGTTGGCGTCGAGCTCGTCAAGCTTCGCGCAGACAATGTCCTGCAGCTCTTCGAAGAACTCCGTCGCACGCAGCCTGTTCGCTTGGGATGTCTGAGCGTGCATGGCGCTTCTTGATCTCTGCCTCCTGTGGCTCGTAAGTTCCGTGGCGCGGCGAACAAAGGGGAAGGGTGGATCCGCCCTACTCCTGCTCGGTGCCTTCCGATTTCTCTTCCTTCTTCTCCTCTTTGCCCTCCCCGAGTGTCGAGAGCAGCTCGTTCCAGCTGAACCATTCCTTCCGGCCTGTAATCCACTTCTCCATCCAATTGAACTCGGACACCATTTTGACCAACTGGTTTCTCGGTGCCGTGATGCCGTGGGTCGTGCCAGGATACACGAAGAACTCCGTCGGTACGCCGAGCTTGACGAGTGCCATGTGGAGCTCTTCGCTCTGCGGCCGGGGAACACGAGGATCCCCGTCGACGACGTGGATGAGCGTCGGAGTCTTCGCGCTCTTGATGTACTTCAGCGGCGATTCGTCCCAATAGTGCTCGAAATTGTCATAGGGTTTTCCCTTGTAGTAGAACTCGCGATTACGCTGAATATCGCTCTCCGCATACATCGAGGTCCAGTTCACGGCTCCCGCCCCCGAGGATATTGCCTTAAACCGATTCGTGTGAGTGAGGATCCAATTCGACCAGTGGCCGCCTGCGCTCCAGCCCAGAGCCCCCATCTTGTTTTTGTCGACCAGGCCGGTGCCGATGAGGTGGTCGACCCCGGTCATGATATCCTCGTACCCCTGTTTGAAGTAGCTGCCCGAGATCTGCATCTTGAAGCGCTCACCGTAACTCGTCGATCCTCGATAGTTTGGCAGAAGGCACACATACCCCGCTCCGGCATAGACGTGAGAATAACTTCCCCAGCTCGCGTTGAAGCTCAACGTAACCGCTCCCGCCGGCCCTCCGTGGATTTGCACAACCAGCGGATAGCGCTTCCCTTTCTCGTAGCCGACCGGCTTCACCAGGACGCCGCCGACGATCTTGCCGTCGGTCGATTTCCATTCGACCTCTTCGGTCTCACCGAGGGCGATGCTATCGATTTGAGGATTGGAGTTCGTCAACTGTGTCCAGCGGGAGCGGTCCCCGAGCCTCCCGATCGATGCGACCGTGTAGATGTTGGAAGGCGAGGTAGAGCTCGAATAGTTGATGAGGAGCTTCTTGGTCTCCCGGTCTTGGGAGACGAACAAGCTCGCCCGCTCGTTTGTCACTTGAGTCACTTTGCCGGTCTCGACCGAAAGGGCAAAGAGCTGGTTGGTCACTTTCAGACCTTCGTTGAAGTAGATCGTCTTGCCGTCGGTGGACCAGAAACCGACGGTGACATCCCCATCGAAATCGGCGCCGAGCTTCCTCCATTTGCCGCCGCGATCAGTCGTCGGGCGAAGGTACACTCGACTGTTCCGGAAGTAGACGAAATCGTCGTCCGCCGAGAATGCAATCATCGAGCCATCGGGGGAGAAGCTCAACGAGCTCTCTCCGATGTCCTTATTGTCGGTGAGCCGCTCGATTTTTCTCGTACTCGCCTCGAGCAGATACAGGTCGCTGTAGGTTTCCGACTCCGTAACGGTTCTCAGATATCGGTTGTCGGGGGTCCCGCGGAATCCTACCCACTGAGAGTTATCGGAGATCCTCACGTCGCTGACGCTGTAGTCGGTTCCACCGGTCAGTCGTGTCTCCTTTCTCGTTCCCAGGTCGATTGACCAGAGATGAACGGGCGGAGCATCCTCATTCCGAACGCGCACGTCAAACTTCTTGTCCTTTCGTTGTTTGTTCGCCTTGTCGACGCTGTCCGGCGAGAGGAAGTAGATCCGTTTGCTGTCGGGCGAGAACTGCCACGCCGTGACGGGTGCCGTGTGCTTTGTGAGCTGCTCCGGCTTCTCCTTCCCAGCGGCGGCTGTAGCGATCATCCATATCTGCCTTTCATCGTCTTTGCCTGCAGAGAACACGAGCCATCTGCCGTCCTTGCTGAAGGCGTAGGTTTCCACCCCGTCCTTTGCATCGGAAACCTTCGAGGCCTCACCACCATCAGTGCGCATGACGTAGAGTTGATTCAACGCCGACTTCGATTCGGGGGCCTCGCGGTTCGAGAGGAAAGCAAAAACCTGGCCGGTGGGAGCCCAGCGCGGAGAGGTTTCGTTCTTCTCTTTGGTGAATGTCATTTGCCGTGTCGAGGGAAGGCCTTGCTCTGTCGAGACCAGATAGATGTCGGAGTAGGATTTCGCCGTCTTCCAGTCCGGCGTCGTGAATGTGTACAGAACCCACGTTGCGTCCGGACTCACAGATGGGCTCCCGACAGAACGCATACCCAGGACATCCATGAAGGTCATCGGTCGCTTGGCTGTTGATTGCGCGCCGGCTGACCAACAGGTGAGGATCGAGAGGAATGAGACTGCAGTGAGGCGCGAAGTACGCATGGAGTCAGCTCCTTTGCCTGGAGTGAATTTGTGGTAGGGAATTTAAGAACGGATGAGAACGAAAGCTATAGAAAAGGAAGGGAACCGGGGGGAGCTACGCTCGCTTCCTGCACCTGCGCGCCGCTATTGGTGATAGTGCGGACTCTCTTCTTTCACTGCTTGAACGAGCGCCTTCGCGTGCTCGACCGGAACGTCCGGCGCAATGCCGCGGCCGAGATTGAAGACATGTCCAGGCCCGTTGCCGAACTTCTCGAGGATTCTCTTGACGCCGGCTCTGATGCGCTCAAGGGGCGCGTAGAGGAGGCTGGGGTCCAGGTTGCCTTGGAGGGCGACGTAGCTACCGATCATCTCACGAGCTTTTCCGATGTCGACGGTCCAATCCATCCCGACGACGTCCGGCCCGGAATCGGCGATGGCTTCTAGAGAATGGCCGCAGTCTTTGCAGAACACAATGATCGGGGCACCGTTGCGACGGAGGAGCTGAAGAACCTGCTGGATGTATCGAAGAGAGAATTCACGGGACTCCTCCTGCGGGAGAATCCCGCCCCACGTATCGAAGACCTGAACCGCCTGCGCACCATACTCGATCTGCGCACTCAGATATGCTGCCGCTGCGCGAGCCAGCTTGTCGAGCAACGCGTGGGCGTCCTTTGGGTTGGAGTAGATGAGCTCCTTGATGTGGCGGAGGTTCTTCGTGCCTGTCCCCTCCACCATGTACGTCGCCAGTGTCCAGGGGGAGCCGCAGAATCCGATCAACGGGACGCGTCCGCTGAGCCGCTTTCGGACCACCTGCAGGGCGTCCAGAACGAATCGGAGGTGCCTGACGGGGTCAGGCGTACTCAGCTTGTCGATGTCGGCTCGTGATCTGAGAGGGTGAGGGAAACGCGGTCCGCCTTTTCCTTCCTCGATGATGAGTTCCATCCCCATAGCCTCGGGAAGCACGAGGATGTCGGAGAAGATGATACAGGCATCGACGCCGAGAATGTCGACCGGTTGAATCGAAACCTCGCCAGCAAGCTGCGGGGTCTTGCAGAGCGTAAGGAAGTCGGTCTTCTGTCGAATCGCCCGGTACTCGGGAAGGTGGCGGCCAGCCTGGCGCAGGATCCACACCGGAGTGCGATCTACAGGCTCACGACGGCAGGCGCGCAGGAAGAGATCGTTGGGCACTGGGCATTCTCGATTGTCGATGGTCGATCGGCTACAAGGCCGCGAAGTAGTCCACAAGGGATTCTACGAGCGACTCAGCGGTCGATTGCTTCGCCGTGATCAGTACCGGGAGACCGCAGTCCTGAGCAGCTTTCGTGGTGGTTGGACCGATCGCGGCCACCAGCGTGTTTTCCGCGTACTCGTTCCCAACCATTTGCACGAAGTTTTCAACACTCGACGGACTGAAGAACGTCACCACATCGATCTCTTGATTGACAAGCGCCCGGCGTACGAGATCGAGGTTGCTCGGCTGAGTGCCCACGGTCTTATACACAATGACCTCGTCGACAACTGCGTCCTTGGAACGGAGTGCATTCGGAAGGAGGTCTCTTCCGATGTTGCTCCGGGGAAAGAGGAAACGCTTTCCAGCGACATCGACGTCTCCAAGAGCAGCGATGAGGCCTTCCGCACCTTGATTCTCGGGGATGAGCTCGACCGGAACCTTGGCTTTGTGCAGTGCGCCGGAGGTCTTTTCACCGACCGCATAGATATGCCGCATCGAGAGGGCCACTTTCGCCTGAGGATTTGTCTTCTCGATCCTCCCCACGAATCTCTCGACCGCATTCGAACTTGTGAAGATCACTCCGAAGTACTCCCTCAAATTCACGATCGCTCGATCACACTCATCCCATGAGTCGGGTTCGACAACTGCGATGGTCGGGAGGATCAGGGGATATGCACCTCGTTCTTCGAGGAGCTCGACAAGGGGTTGGCTTTGCTCGCCGGTGCGCGTGAGCAAGAAGACCTTTCCCTCCAGCGGTCTCCGGCTCGCTGAGAGTCGGGCAAGGGACGGCTCATACGGCACAAGTTCTTCCTTCACCCGGAACGGAGAGTCGGGAGCCTCGGCATCCAGCTCAGAGGCCTTTCGAATCAACCCGGAGAGATGCCGGTAGGCTGAGACGAGATACTCAAGATGCTCTCGGCTCGGGATGACCGAGGAACCTTCTTCCGATGAGAGTTGGCTGATGGTCACCTCGCAGGCAGCTGATGCCCGCTCCAGGCAGTGGAGGAATTCTTCCCTGAGCCCACGGCGGAGATAGGCAGTCACGATCTCCCGAGCCACTATCTTTGAGGAGCGACGGATCGTGGCGCCAAGCTCTGGTCGCAGGCTTTGTGTCTCGAACAACGTCAGAGCGTTAACCTGCGCTGCAAGCGATCGAGCGAGCTGGTGGATTTCAAGTTTGGTGTATCCTTCGTCGATCATGGCGTGGTGCTCCACTCAGACGTGAGAGAGTTTCGCGGCGGGTTGGCTGCCTCGGATCTCGGCCAAGATCTCCCGGCCGCCTCGTTCGAGCAGTTGTTTGGCCAGTTGAATTCCCAGACCCTCTGATTCGGTTGGGCTCCCCTCGATGTGTCCCTTCACGATCTGCCTCCCATCCAGGCTGCCAATCAATGCGTCGAGCCGAAACGTGCCCCCTTCAATTTTGCCGTACGTCCCGATGGCGACCTGGCAGCCCCCTTCGAGAAATCGGAGAAACGCTCGCTCACCCCGCACGACGATTGTCGTCTCTTCGTGGTGAACCTTTTGCATCATCTCGCACACCCGGCTGTCGTTCTCCCGAAGCACGACCGCCAGTGCACCCTGTCCCACGGCTGGCAGCATTATTTCTACAGGGAGGACCTCGGTGATTCTCTCCTCCCATCCGAGTCTCTTTACCCCTGTTCGTGCCAGGACCATGCCATCGCAATCGGATGCCGCGAGCTTCTTGAGCCGAGTGTTCAGGTTCCCCCGGACATCAATGACCTCGAGGTCAGGCCGCTTGTGGAGGAGCTGGCATTTTCGTCTCAGGCTGCCGGTTGCAATTTTCGCGTGATGGGGAAGATCGGCAAAGCGTCGATAGTTACTCCCTGGATGGGCAATGAACACATCGCGGACATCTTCACGCTCGGTCACAGCGCCGATCGCGAGACCAGCGGGGAGGACCGTCGGCACATCCTTGGCGCTGTGGACGGCGATGTCGATACTTCGGCCAAGGAGGGCATGATCGATTTCTTTGGTGAAGAGGCCCTTGTCTCCGATCCTCGAGAGGGGAGCGTCAAGGATCTTGTCTCCGAGAGTCTTGACAATTCGGAGCTCGATGTCGAGCGTCGGGAAGAATTCGCTCAGTTTCGACTTGATCAGATTGCTCTGCCAGAGCGCAAGCTCACTCCCCCTCGAACCGATGATGAGACGCTCAGCCGTCATTCGAGCGATCCTTCTGGCCGGGGTCAATACCGAAAAGTCTCCTCACGACGCTAATCTTCCGAGGCCGATCAGACACTGACTCGTCCTGACCGTTCCTGAGGTTCACGATCGGCCTGTGGAGGATCTTGTTGACGATGCGCGTGGTGACAAGGTCGACGAGTTCGCGATCCTTCTGGTCAAAACGGTTGATGTGCTTCGTCACCTCGCTGCTTCTGATGTTTTCGAGAGGCTCCGTCAGGGCGGCAATTGTCGGGTTCGCCTGCAGCGATGTGTGCCACCTGTAAAGCTCGGCCAGTTCTTCCGAGATGATTTGCTTGATTCGCGGAATTTCGGCCCGACGCTTCTGGATCGTCTCGTCACCATCACAGTAAGACTATCGATGTCATACAGAAATACGTCCTCAAGATCCTTCGCTGGAGGATCGATATTACGGGGCATCCCGATGTCGATCAGGAAGAGAGCGCCGGAGTGCCGGCCCTTGTTGATCTTGGCGATATCATCGGCGGTAAGGACGTACCGGTCTGTCTGGACTGACGAGACAATGATGTCGAGCTCACCAAGTCTGTCGCGGAAGCTCTCAAACGGCAGGGTCTTTCCCCCCACCATCTTCGCCAGCTGTTCGCTGCGTTCGGCCGTCCTGTTCGTGATGAAGAGTGTGCCGATGCCTTTTTCCAACAGATGTTCCGCGGTCAGCTGGGCGGTATCGCCTGCTCCGATGACGAGGGCCTTCTTGCGATGCAGGTTGTCAAAACTGCGTTCGGCGAGCTCAACGGCAGCGTAGGTGACAGAGATCGCCCCCTCTGAAATCTGCGTTTCGCTCCGTGCCCGCTTCCCCACGTGAAAAGCGGACTGGAACAGCTTGTTCATGAAAAATCCCGCGGTGCCGCCGTTGTCTGCGAGATCGTACCCATCCTTCACCTGGGCCAGGATCTGGACGTCTCCCACCACCAGAGAGTCGACGCCTGAGGCAACGTGAAACAAGTGCTCCGCCGCGCCGCTCGCGAAGAATGAAAAGAAGCGCGACGAGGGGACCTTCTGCTGGACCGACTTTTGCTCTCGCCAGAATAAAGTACCCTGTCTCTTTTGCCCTCGATCGCCGCTCGATGACAGCGTGGGCAACGGCTACGGAGAACGCGAGCACGCTCATGATCTCGAAGATGGCTGTAACTGGAGGATGGTTGAATGCCACCCCCCTCGACAGGAGGTACACCAGATGCACGCCAACAAGAGCCAAGAGCAGATTGCTCTTGATCCTCCCGGCCCATGGTAGATCCGAGAAGAAAGCCTTGCCGTAAATCCAGACGAGAGCAAAGTAGAAAACAGGAAGGGCGATATTCAGGACGTGGATGAGAATCGGTTGCCCGTGGAAGATCCGTTCACACCGTGATTCTTCTCATTATTTGGACAATTGTTGTGCCACAAACAGGGAAGCCAAATCGTGCTGATGATGTCCCATTCTTGGGAAAAGCCAAAAAGGCGAGTTGAGAATTTCTTGCCTTTCGGAACGTCGATAGATATATTGTCTGGGCCTCCGGAGCAATGTCTTTTTGCAGGTGGGAGGCCCTCCGAAACGCAAAACTCTAACCATGAAGGATTCCCCATATGGAACAAATTCTCTCGTACGTAGATTCCAACAAAGAACGCTACCTAAGTGAGTTGAAGGAATTCCTCGCGATCCCAAGCGTCAGCTCTCAGACTGAGCACACTGCCGATATCCGCCGAGGTGCTGAGTGGGTGGCGGATCAGATGCGGACGATCGGCATGCAGAATGTGCAGATCATGGATACCCCCGGCCATCCAGTCGTTTACAGTGAGTGGCTCGGCGCGCCAGGGAAACCGACTGTGCTATTATACGGTCACTACGACGTTCAACCGGTTGACCCTATAAACCTTTGGACATCTCCTCCTTTTGAGGCAACCGTTCGCGATGGCAACCTCTATGCACGAGGTTCATCGGACGACAAAGGCCAGGTCTACATACACCTCAAGAGTGTTGAAGCCTATATGAAGAACAACGGCAATCTGCCCATCAACTTGAAAATGATTGTGGAGGGTGAGGAGGAAATTGGGAGCAAGCATCTCGACGACTTTGTCAAGCAGCACAAAGATCTGCTGAAGGCTGATCTGGTACTCATCTCCGATTCGTCGATGTTCGCCAAGGGCATACCATCGGTCTGCTACGGACTTCGGGGGCTCGCCTACATGGAGGTTGAGGTAACCGGCCCGAACTCGGACCTCCACTCAGGATCGTTCGGCGGCTCAGTGCACAATCCTGTCCAGGCGCTGGCGGAAATGATTGCTACGCTGCACGACAAGAACGGCCGGATCACCATCCCGGGATTCTATGATGATGTGCGGCCTCTCTCGAAGACCGAGCGGGCTGCGTACAAGAAGCTGCCCTGGGATGACAAGAAGTATGCGAAGCAGTTGGGCTTGAAAGCGCTCTACGGCGAAAAAGGGTTCACGACGCTGGAGCGGCTCTGGGCCCGACCGACGCTGGAGTGCAACGGGATCTGGGGTGGCTACACGGGAGAAGGGGCGAAGACCGTGCTTCCCGCGAAAGCCTTCGCCAAGATATCGATGCGTATCGTTCCGGATCAGACGTCGGCCAAAGTCGCGAAGATATTCGAGAGGCACATGAAGACGATCGCCCCGAAAACGATCCAGATCAGCATCCGGACGCTGCACGGTGGGGAACCTGCCATCACACCGATTGACAGTCCGGGTGTGCAAGCGGCGGTCGCCGCCCTGCAAAAGGGGTTCGGTAAGAAGCCGCTGTATCAGCGCGAGGGGGGATCAATCCCGATCGTGGTGCAGTTCAGGAAGCTCCTGGGGCTGGACACGGTCTTGTTGGGGTTTGGACTTCCGGATGAAAATGCTCACGCCCCGAACGAGTTCATCAATCTCGACAATTTCTTCGGCGGCATCAGGACGTCGATTCATTTCTACAATGAGCTGCCGAGCTATTGGGGGAAGCAGGGAAAGAAGAAGTAAGAGGATGAAGGTTTCCTTCACCAAGTAGGGCCAACTCGAAGGAAACCTTCAAAATGGAATGAAAATCTACACGAAGACCGGCGACACCGGCGAGACCTCCTTGTTCGGGGGCCAGCGCGTGCCGAAGGATGCGTTGCGCATCGACGCATACGGGACCGTCGACGAGCTGAACTCCCTCCTCGGCGTAGTCCGGTCCTTGAACCCTCACCAGGAGATCGACGCGATTCTTCGGCGCCTCCAGGACGACCTCTTCGTGCTGGGTGCTGATCTTGCTACCCCGGTCGAACAGAGCTCGGGCAAAATCCCTCGCATCGAGCCCGGTCATCCGGAGAACCTTGAGAAGGTCATCGATTCCCTCGAGGCGAGCCTTCAGCCATTGACGAGCTTCATTCTCCCCGGCGGCTCGCCGGTCGGCGCTCAGCTGCAGGCAGCGCGGACGGTCTGCCGAAGAGCCGAGCGTCTCGTCGTAAGGCTGTCGCGCGAAGAGAAAGTCGGCCCCCTGCCTCTCGTCTATCTCAACCGATTGTCTGACCTTCTCTTCGTCCTTTCACGGTATGCGAACCACCTGGACGGGGTGAAGGAGACACCCTGGGCTCCTCCGCGCTAGCCACGCCCAGGGACGCACCCACTTCAGTCGACAGCACACGCGACTTCGAAGAACCATGAATGCAGCGGGGGTTTTGAGACGTCTTAGATCGCTCTCCGATCCACGCATCGTGGAGGGGATGGCGCGGTTTGGAATAACCTCTGCGAAAGCGTTTGGAATTTCCGCGCCCGCGATCAGGGCCCTTGCGAAGGAAATCGGGCGAGACCAGAAGCTCTCGCTGAAGCTGTGGGAGTCAGGTTATCTCGAGGCCCGCGCGATCGCATTTCTGATCGGCGATCCGGCCGCGGTGACGGAGGAGCAGATGGAACGGTGGGTAAGAGACTTCGACTCGTGGGGGGTGTGCGATGGATGCTGTGGCAGCCTATTCGACAAGACACCGTTCGCGTTCTCGAAGGCGCTCGAGTGGAGTAGGAGGGGGGAGGAATTTATGAAGAGAGCCGGATTTGTCATGATGGCCACGCTTGCTGTTCACGACAAAAAGGCGGGTGACCGGGAGTTCGTTCGTTTCCTGCGTGAGATTGTGCGGGGATCGAGGGATGAGAGGAATTTCGTGAAAAAAGGCGTGAACTGGGCGCTGCGGCAGATCGGAAAGAGGAACCGGAACTTGAACCGGCTCGCGATCCAGAAGGCCGAGGAGATTCGTAAGCTGCAGTCGAGATCCGCGCGATGGATAGCATCTGACGCGCTGAGGGAGCTGAAGAGCACTGCCGTCCAGCGAAGGCTGGATGCCCGCCAAAGGAAGATGGGGGAATCCTAGTCGTTGACAGGGGGATTGGCTGGAATCTTGACACAGAGCGACTTGTTGAGAATGATGATAGGGGAGGGCGACGGGGGGAGACGAACCTGATCGTCTCCTATTTCCCCGGTGTGCTCTCTCATCGTCCTTGACTTCTGAAATGGAGGGACATCGATGGCTTGGGCGATCACTCGTCTCTGTGCGGATTGTGTTGACACTGGATGCGTCAAGGTGTGTCCTGTCGACTGTATCTACGGGCTGACCGTGAGCGACGAGAAGTACCGGCGCCAGCTCTTCATTCATCCCGAAGAATGCATCAATTGTGCGGCGTGTGAACCTGACTGTCCGTGGGGAGCCATCTTCGAAGATGTGGCTGTCCCGGAGATCTTCAAGGAGGACATCGTTATCAACGCAGAGATCTTCGATGATCATTCGGAGGACGACTTCACGACGACTCCGGATCCGATGCGGCAGCATCCGACGCCGGATGAGATCGGCGCGAATTACAAAAAGTGGGGCCATGAGAAATGGCCGCGAGCGAAGTCAACTACCATGCGGGAAGACGCTGCGTCGGTACGAGCAGCGTCTTGTTTTTATGTCGCGAGGTAAGTCGTCAAGTGAGTGTCGATTTCGAGAATAGGCATCATTTTCATTGACAAACATTCAAATCATCGGTATATTAGCACGGTTTTTTGCCATTTCTTGCTCATCCTTTTTCACCGTCCAGAGCAGCTATGCTCACTGAATTTGGTAAGATACTGATCTTCTTCATCATTGGAGTGCTGTTCGTCGCTGCCGGGATGTTCACAGCGTGGATCCTTCGACCTCGTCGTCCCTATCCTGGAAAACTCGCGCCCTATGAGTGTGGGGAGGAACCGATCGGTGATGCCTGGGTGAAATTCAACGTGCGCTTCTATGTGGTGGCACTCATCTTCCTCGTCTTCGACGTGGAGGTCGTGTTCCTTTTTCCTTGGGCCCTGGTCTATCGTGAACTCGGGCTTTTTGGCTTCATTGAGATGGCGGTCTTTTTGCTCATTCTGCTCGTAGGATTTGCCTACGTGTGGGCAAAGGGTGACCTTGACTGGGACAAGCCTCGTCCTCAGGTTCCGCACATCGAGCGGCCAACCCTGACGAAACCTGAGGTGCGGCAAGAGGCTGAGCAAACGCCTGTCGCGTAAACGAGTACCACGCACTGAGAGAACGATTCCATGGGATTGCTTGACCAACGATTTGAGAGCGGGAACGTTTTCGTCACCTCGCTGGACAACCTTCTGAATTGGGCCAGACTCTCCTCCTTGTGGCAGATGCAATTCGGTCTCGCCTGCTGTGCGATCGAAATGATGGCGGCATCGGCTTCGAATTTCGACATCATGCGGTTCGGCATCATTCCGCGGGCCACGCCGCGCCAGGTGGATGTCTTGTTCGTTGCCGGAACGGTTACGATCAAGATGGCCTCGCGCATCAAGCGACTGTATGACCAGATGGCGGAGCCGCGCTACGTGCTCTCCATGGGAAGCTGCTCCAATTGCGGCGGACCGTATTGGGAGCACGGCTACCACGTGTTGAAAGGAGTGGACCGGGTCATCCCGGTCGATGTCTATGTCCCCGGCTGCCCTCCCCGACCGGAGGCGTTGTTGGAAGGGATCATCAAGCTCCAGGAGAAGGTCCGAAGAGAGAGCCTAGTGAAGAAATCTGCCTAGAGGTGGAAGGAGTATGACAGCAGCAGAAATCCTAGAGAACGTGAAATCCGAGTTTGGGGACTCTGTCGTCGAATCGAAGCTCGACGTGTTGCAGCCGTGGATTCTCGTTGCTCCCGAGAGGATGAGAGAGATTGCGTATTTTTTGCGGGACGATCCAGCCATGCAATTTGACTACCTGATGTGCCTCAGCGGAGTGGATTACAACAACGGAAAGCTCGGCGCCGTGTACCATTTGTTCTCGACGGTTCACCGGCACAAGATCGTGCTCAAAGCGCAGTGCACAAAAGAAGACGCGCACGTCCAGTCGGTGAGCGCCGTGTGGGGCACGGCAAACTGGCACGAGCGGGAGGCCTTCGATCTCATCGGCATCGTGTTTGACGAGCATCCCGACCTGCGACGCATCCTCCTTCCCGATGACTGGGAGGGGCATCCGCTCCGGAAGGATTACAAAGTGTCCGAGTTCTATAATGGAATGAACGTCCCGTACTAGATGAAGTTCTTGCATGAGTGAGACCAAGACTCTTCCAACTCGATACGTTACACAACCCGGCGAAATAAAGACCTCCAGCGGCAAGACTCTCCGAACAGACGAGATGATCATCAACATGGGTCCGCAGCACCCGTCCACGCACGGCGTGCTCCGGCTCGAGATCGTTGTCGACGGGGAGATCGTCGTCGACATCATCCCGCACATCGGCTATCTGCATCGCTGCTTCGAGAAGCACGCGGAGAATATGATCAACTATCAGCAGGTGATCCCGTACGTCGACCGGATGGACTACGTTGCTGCCATGAATATGGAGCACGGATATGCCGTGGCGGTTGAGCGCCTTCTGAAGATCGAGGTGCCGGAGCGCGTGGAGTATCTTCGCGTCATTATGGCTGAGCTGCAGAGGATAGCAAGCCACTTGGTCGCCGTTGGCACCTTCGGCATCGATGCCGGGGCTTTCACTCCCTTCCTCTACGCCTTCCGTGACCGAGAGCTGATCCTGGACCTCTTCGAGATGACGTGCGGCGCGCGCCTTCTCTATAACTACATCTGGGTGGGCGGCCTCTCCCATGACCTGCCGCCGCAGTTCATCGACAAGTGCAAGGAGTTTTGTACGTACTTCAAGCCGAGGATCAAGCAGTTCAACGACCTTCTCACCTTCAACGAGATCTTTGTCAAGAGGACGGCGAACGTCGGAGTCCTGCCGAAAGATGTGGCCCTCAATTATGCGTGCAGCGGGCCGATGTTGAGAGGCTCGGGCATCAACTGGGACCTGCGGAGGGATGACCCGTATTCCGTCTACAGTCGATTTGAATGGCAACCGCAGCTTGGGAAGGGTGAAATGGGGGCCGTCGGTGATACGTGGGACAGGCATATCGTTCGTATGCGCGAGATGGAGGAGAGCGTGAGGATCATCGAGCAGGCCTTGGCGGGCATTCCTGCAGGGAATGTGCAGGCAGCAATTCCGAAGCGGATTCGGCCTGAGGCCGGTGAGATCTATGCACGAACGGAAACGCCCCGGGGCGAGCTCGGGTACTACATCATCAGTGATGGATCGGGGAGCCCTTTTCGTGTGAAGGCCAGATCGCCCGCCTTCGTCAATCTCAGCGTGTTGCCGGAGATCGCGCGTGGAGGAATGATCGCCGACCTCGTGCTCATTGCCGGAAGCGTGGACATCGTGCTGGGGGAGGTTGATCGCTAAGCCCGCCGACCCCCCCTTTGCGGTTCAATTCTTGTATGATTATCTCTTGACCCTCTGAATATGGATGCACTCCAGAATCTGGGTTTGTGGGGATCGATTCTGATCGCCGTCATTCTGAGCGCGTTGCCCATCATCTTTATTCTCCTCTACGCGTTGGTGACTCTCTATCTGGAGATGAAGGTCGCCGCCCACATGCAGGATCGGCTTGCGTACATGAGGACCGGCTGGCACGGCACGCTTCAGCCGTTCGCCGACATCTTGAAGCTGTTGCAGAAAGAAGACACGATCAGCTCGGAGGCGGACAAGAAGCTTTTCATCCTTGCTCCCTACATCGTCTTCATGGGGACCTACGCGGGCTTTGCGGCGATCCCGTTCAGCAGCATGTACATCGGAAGCAACATCGACCTCGGTGCGTTCTTCATCGTTGCCGTTTCGTCGCTCGTCGTGATCGGGATCCTGATGGGGGGGTGGGCCTCGAACAACAAATGGTCGATCTTTGGCGCGATGCGCTCGGCGGCGCAGATGGTGAGCTACGAGATTCCGACGGCCCTGGCGATTCTCATCGCGGTGATGATCACGGGATCCTTGAACCTGCAAGATGTGACGAAGTTTCAGGAAGGCGGGATTCAGAACTGGGTCGTCTTCGGAGGAACACTGCCCCTCGCGCAGAAACTCCTGCTCATTCCGTTCACAGTGGTCACGTTTCTCATCCTCTTTACCGCCTCGCTCGCCGAAGTGAACAGGACCCCCTTCGATCTGCCGGAGGCCGAATCGGAGCTCGTGCAGGGCTTCAACACTGAGTACAGCGGCATGCGGTTTGCGATGTTCTACCTCGCAGAATACGCGAACATGTTCCTGGTGTCCGCCGTCGCTGTGTCCCTGTTCCTCGGCGGTTGGTCAAGTCCATTCGGATCGTTGATGTCCGGGCCGATCTGGGGATTGTTCTGGTTCATCGCGAAGGGGATGGTTTTGGTCTTCCTGCAGATCTGGATCCGGTGGACCCTGCCCCGGCTGAGAGTTGACCAGCTGATGTACACTTCCTGGAAAGTGCTGACGCCGTTCCTCTTTGTTTGCATCTTCGGTGTCGGCCTGATCCTGGTTCTGTAAGAATGAAAACCAGCAAGTGAACTTCGTATGAGTGCGGTAAGAGTATATTTTCATACCATCTGGCTCGCGGTCTCCACCGTCGCGATCGGCATGAAGATCACCTTCAAGCATCTGTTCGTGCCGGCGGTGACGGTCCAATACCCGGACGTCAAACTGAAATTGCCTGAGCGGGCGCGCAATCGTCTCTACGTGAACATCGATGACTGCATCGGCTGCGACCAATGTTCGATGGCGTGTCCGGTCGATTGCATCATCATCGAGACGATCAAATCGACGCCCGACCAGGACCTCGGGACGACGTCAACCGGCCACAAGAAGCGGCTCCACATCCCACGATTCGACATCGACATCGCGAAGTGCTGCTACTGCGGGCTTTGCGTTCCTCCATGCCCGACCGAGTGCATCGTCATGACCGACGTCTTTGAGTTTTCAGAATTCGACAGGCAGAATCTCATTTACAATTTCAGCATTATGACGCCGCAGGATATCGAGGTTGCGAAGGAAAAGTTGAAAAAAGCCGAAGAAGAGGCGGCGGCCAAGAAAGCAGCCGCGGCCGCGGCGGCAGCTGCTGCAAAAGCCAGCGCAGCCGCGCAACCGCCTCCGCCTGCCGCAACAACGGCTCCACCTCCGAAGCCGGAGGTGAGCACGCCGGGCCAGGATCCTCAACCGGGTACGAGCACCGCGCCCTCCCCGGAGTCACCGGAGAAACCATAGTCGCCATGGATCTCTACACGATCATTTTCTACCTCTTTGCCCTGATCACGCTGATTTCAGCCTCGATCGTCGTGTTCTCGAAGAACATCGTCTACTCGGCGTTTGCGCTCCTGTTCACGTTCTTCGGCGTCGCCGGCCTCTATGTGCTGATGATGGCCGATTTCATTGCTATCACGCAGCTCCTCATCTACGTCGGGGGCATCCTTGTGCTCGTGATCTTCGGCGTTATGTTGACGACACGCGTGATCAGCGTCGAGGTGAGGACCGGGACGGTGCAGACGCTTCCGGCCGTGTTGATTGTCGCCGCCCTGGCTGGTACGCTCATCGGTGTGTTTTGGACGACCGACTGGAGGGTATCATCTTCGACCGCGGGCTTTGAGAAGACGGCGCCGAAAATCGGGGAGATGCTGCTGACCGGCTATCTGCTGCCGTTCGAGATCGCATCAGTCGTTCTGCTGGTGGCGCTGATCGGCGCTGCGATGATCGCGCGGAGGGAGCGGAAGACATCGTCGTGAGATTCCCGAAATCTTTGAGGTTTCGGGGATCTTCCAAGATTGCGGGAATCTTCTGAACAAGGGACTTTCTCATGCACAATTTCGTACAATGGCTGCAGACACCGGGCCTGAATCATTTTCTCATCATCAGTGGCATCCTGTTCTCGCTCGGCATCTTTGCGATCCTGACACGGCGCAATGCGATCATGGTGCTGATGGGAATCGAACTGGTACTGAACGCAGCCAACATCAATTTCCTGGCCTTCTCGCGCTTCACGACGGGGACGCTCGACGGGCAGGTGTTCGCGATCTTCGTCATTATCCTCGCGGCGGCAGAAGCAGCCATCGCGTTGGCGATCGTCTTGAACATCTACCAGAACTTCAACACCATCAATGTCGACGAGATCAGTCAGCTGAGAGATTGACCCGAGTGGATTGACAATTGTAGATTGCAGATTGGAAATTTAAGAGTATGTCCGCAGAAACGATTCTCCACCTGAGCGCGGTCGTCCTACTCCTGCCGTTCCTCGGGTTTGCGATCCTCATCTTCTTCAGCAAGCGACTTCCTCGCCAAGGCGACTGGCTTGAGACCGGCATCCTCTTCGTCGGGTTGATCCTCTCGGTCCTGATCTTCGCGGTCAAGCTGGGATCGTATCACGACGAGACGCTTCAGACGAGTTTCACGTGGGTGAATTTCGGCATCGTGCCCGGCTTCGGCCCCATGACGATGACGCTCGGACTCATGGTGGACAATCTCGCGGCCATCATGGTCGTGGCGGTCTACATCGTCAGCTCGTTCGTGCATTTGTTCTCGATCGGCTACATGCACGGCGACGTCCGGTACGGAAGGTATTTCGCTAATCTCGGCCTGTTCACCTTCTCGATGCTGGGGATCGTCGTGACGAACAACTTCTTCATGATGTACGTGTTTTGGGAGCTGGTGGGCCTCAGTTCTTATCTTCTCATCGGTCACTGGTTCGAGAAGAAATCCGCTAGCGACGCCGGGAAGAAAGCCTTTATCGTCAACCGGGTGGGCGATATTGGGATGTTCACCGGCATCCTGCTCCTCTTTGCGACGTTCCACACCTTCACGTTTGAGACGATCTTTTCTGCGATCAAGGCAGGCAACATTCCTCTTGGAAGCGAGGCGTGGCTGACGGCCGCCGGCTTGCTTATCTTCTGTGGCGCGGTCGGCAAGTCGGCGCAATTCCCGCTGCACGTCTGGCTGCCGGATGCCATGGAAGGTCCCACGCCGGTCAGCGCCCTGATTCACGCCGCGACAATGGTTGCGGCAGGCGTGTATCTCGTCGCGCGGACGTTCCCGATGATGACGGCAGATGCGCTGAACTGGATCGCGATCATCGGAGCAATCACAGCGTTCATTCCGGCCACGATCGCCATCGCTCAGAACGATATCAAGAAAGTCTTGGCGTATTCGACGATCAGCCAGCTTGGCTACATGATGATGGGGCTCGGGGTCGGTGCGTTCACGGCGGGCTTCTTCCATCTGACAACGCACGCGATGTTCAAAGCCGGACTCTTCCTCGGCTCCGGCTCGGTGATCCACGCGATGCATCATGCGCTGCACCATGCCGGTGACCATCAAACCGATGCGCAGGACATTCGAAATTTGGGCGGGCTGAGATCGAAAATGCCCATCACGTTCTGGACGTTCGTCGCGTACACGCTGGCGATCTCGGGTGTCCCGTTCACGTCAGGGTTTCTGAGCAAAGACGAGATCCTCGCGGGCACGCTCGCTTACGGTGACCTGACTGGCCGCTGGTACATCCCGGTCATCGCATTTCTCTCTGCAGCGCTGACGGCATTCTATATGTTCCGATTGGTCATTCTGACCTTCCTTGGCGAGCATAAGGATCATCACCGGTTCGAGGCTATTCGAGAATCACCCTGGACAATGACGGTCCCGCTCATCGTGTTTGCCGTCCTCTGCTTCTTCGCCTTCTACAGCTTCAATCCGTTCGGGGCGTCAAGCGGTTGGTTCTATGCTGCGATGCCGCGGCCTGAGACGGTCGTACCTGCGTCGGTAGCCGCCGCGGGCGTCGAATCGTTCGAGACGGCGCTGCACCACTCTCACGCGACCGCGATGGGTCTTTCGCTCACAGTGGCTGCGCTCGGGGTTCTGATCGCGTTTCTGACGTACTACTGGAAAAAGATCAGCGCGGATGCTCTCGCGGAGCGGCTGCGACCGATTTACCTCTTCCTTGTGAACAAGTGGTACTTCGACGAGCTGTACCATGCAACCTTCGTCAGAGGAACGATCGGACTAGCGAAAGTCTCGCGTTGGTTCGACGATGTCATCGTTGATGGGATCGTGAACGGCTCCGCAAGCTGGATCAGGGGGGTTACACTCGGCACGAAGCGAAACTGGGGCGAAGGCAATTTGGCGGCGATCTTCTATATGGTTGTGATGGGGGCGATATCCCTCTATGTTGGGTGGGTCGTCGGAGTCGGTCTCATGCCGGTTGAAACCTCCTTGGGCGCTATGATTGGCTATGCGCTCTTGGGATTGGCGGTCGCCGCGTTGACGTTTTTCCTCTTCTATGTCGGTGTCGGCGGATTCGACAACAGCATCGTCGATGGGCTCGTGAATGCAACCGCGTATCTCGCGGGCTTCTTCGGGTTGTTGACACGCAGGCTGCAAACAGGCAAAGTCCAGACCTACCTGGCCTTTGTGATTCTTGGCGTGATGATCTTCTTTCTCTGGTTTCGCTGAGCCTGGAAGTCGGTCAGGTTCTGTGAGTTTGAATCCAATGAGGAGTAGAACAGAATGGAATTTTTAGGAATCGGAGTCCTAACCTGGATCACGTTTATCCCGATCGTCGGTATGGTCGCTGTCCTGTTGATCCCGAAGCAGAACGAGGGCGCGATGAAGTGGACCGCGGCGGTTGCCACATTCCTTCAGGTGGTGCTCGCCGTAATGATCTACTTCAACTTCAACCGGAGTCTCCTGGGAATCAACACAGAACAGGGAATGCAGTTTGTGGAGAAGGCGGCGTGGATCGACATCAAGAGCGTCCCGTGGTTCGGCAGGATCCACATTGACTATCTTCTCGGTGTTGACGGCCTGAGTGTCCCGATGGTCTTGCTGACAGCGCTGATCAGCTTCGTCGCCGTGTTCGCGTCGTGGAAGATCGACAAGGCCCTGAAGGGCTATATGGCCATGCTGCTCCTGCTCGACACCGGTATGATGGGGGTGTTCGTGGCGCTCGATTTCTTCTTGTTCTATGTTTTCTGGGAATTGATGTTGCTGCCGATGTATTTCCTCATCGGCATTTGGGGAGGCCCGCGGCGCGAATATGCGGCGATCAAGTTCTTCCTGTACACGCTCCTGGGCAGCGTTCTGATCCTCCTTGCAATGATCGCTCTGTATTTCAGCGTCACGATCCCGGATCCTGTAACGGGGGAGCGGATCTACACATTCAACATGCTCGCAATGATGGATCCCTCGAACTTCCAGGCGGGATCCTTGCTCGCTGGCGTCGCGACCTATGGGCGCCATCTGGCGTACATTGCCCTGTTCATCGGCTTCGCGATCAAGGTCCCGATCTTCCCGTTCCACACGTGGTTGCCGGACGCGCACGTCGAAGCCCCCACGGCGATCAGCGTGATCCTTGCGGGCGTTCTTCTGAAGATGGGCACCTATGGATTGCTGAGAGTCAGCTATCCGATCTTCCCGGACCTGGCGACCTACTACGCCTGGCCCCTGGCACTCGTGGCTCTCATTAACATCGTCTACGGTGCACTCTGCGCGATGGCGCAGCAGGATTTCAAGAAGCTGATCGCCTATTCCAGTATCAGCCACATGGGGATTGTTCTCCTCGGCATGTCCGCCATGAACACCCAGGGGATGATGGGCGCGGTGTTCCAGATGTTCAACCACGGGACGATCACCGCCATGCTCTTCTTGATTGTCGGCGTCATCTACGATCGGGCGCACACGCGCGACCTGGATTCGTTCGGCGGGCTGGCGATTACGATGCCGAAATACACCGGGGTCATGACCGTTGCGTTCTTTGCGGCGCTGGGATTGCCGGGGTTGAGCGGATTTGTCTCTGAGGCATTTTCCTTCCTCGGAGCATTTCAGACCTTCCGGGCCATCACCATCATCTCGACGTTGGGCATCGTTTTGACGGCGGGCTACATGCTTTGGACTCTGCAACGAGTGTTCCTGGGCCAACCCAACGAACGATGGGCCTCGCTGCCGGATATCAACGGCCGGGAGCTGTTCACCCTTGTGCCTCTTGCCGTGATTGTCATCGCGCTCGGGATCTACCCCTCGATGATGCTGGACCTGATGACCTCTTCGCTCAACCACCTTGTCGATCTTGTCAAGCAAGGAGGGGCGGCAGTCGCGATGGTTCCCTAGGCATGGCAGGGTCTTCGGCCGCGTGCATGTGAGTATTCACAGTATTCTCTTTTGATTATGGTCGAACAAGCTCTTCACAGTCTCTCGCAATTCCTACCCGAAACGGCGCTGGTCGTCACTCTCTGCATCGCCATCCTCTTCGGATTGATCGTTCGCAGCAAGCCCCGGCTCGTCCTGTTGATCTCCTTGCTGGGGATCCTGGCCGCGGTGGGATTTGCGATCCGCCAGATGGGTTCCTCTGAGTCGGTATTCTCCGGGATGATCGTTGTCGATCCCTTCGCAGTCTTCTTCAAGCTGTTAGTCGGTGCTTCCGCCGTCGTCATCATTCTCTTCTCTATCTATTCCGCCGAAGTGCAGACGACGATCAGCAGGATGGTTGAGTACGCATCGTTGCTGATCGCTATGACGCTCGGAATGTTCCTGATGGCTGGCTCGGTGAACCTCTTGATGATGGTGCTTTCGATCGAGCTGACGAGTCTGAGCTCGTACGTTCTCGCCGGCTACACGAAGGAAGCGCCGGACTCCAGCGAGGCCTCGTTGAAGTATATCATTTACGGAGCACTGTCGACAGGCATGATGCTCTACGGGATCTCAATCGTCTTCGGCTTGACGGGAGGTGCGACAGACTTCTACGGGATCAACAAAGCCCTTTCCACCGGGTCGGTGAATCCTATCGCCTTGCTCGTTGCGAGTCTCCTGATCGTCGCGGGACTCGGCTACAAGATCTCTGCCGTGCCGTTCCACTTCTGGACGCCCGATGTGTACGAAGGTGCGCCGATCACCATCACGGCATTTCTCTCCGTTGCCTCGAAGGCCGCCGGCTTTGCGATGCTGATCCGGTTCTTCAAAGTCTCCTTCATCGATTCCAGCGCGATCGGCTTGCCGGTCGGCTTCTGGGCCTCCCTTCAGGGTTTCGAGTGGAACAAGATCATCGCCATCCTCTCCGTCCTCACGATGACGCTCGGCAACTTGGTGGCTGTATGGCAGAACAACTTGAAGCGGCTGCTGGCATACTCCAGCATCGCGCACGCGGGCTATATGCTGATGGGGGTCGTGGTCCTCAGCGATAAGGGGGTGGCGGCTGTGCTCATCTACTTCATCGTTTATTTGTTCATGAACCTCGGTGCGTTCTACGTCGTGATGCTGGTCGCGAATAAGACGGGAAGTGAGGACATCGATTCGTACAAAGGGCTCGGGTACCGGTCCCCCCTGATCAGCGTTTCTCTGGCGATCTTCTTCATCTCCCTGGCGGGCATCCCTCCGACGGCGGGGTTCATCGGCAAGCTTTTTCTTTTTGCAGCCTTGCTCGATGCGAGGTGGATCTGGCTAGCGGTGATTGGCGTCATCAACAGCGTTGTTTCGCTGTATTACTATGTAAGGGTTGTTCGGAACATGTTTCTGCGTGACCCCGTGGGAGCCTCGGGGCCGGTGATGTTCTCGGTGCCCCAACTCGCGATCCTGATGATCTTGCTTGTCCCCACGCTGGTGTTCGGTTTGTTTTATTCACCAATTGTTGAACTCGCGAACGCTTCAGTGACAATGTTCGGACTGCGCTGACCCGCTGTCATCTCTTGATGCACAAACTTGGCTGTACCCTCCCCTGGCAAGCGGGTGAGTGGGAGGCTGTTGCGTTTTCATTGGATGTTTTCTTAGCTTCTCATGGTGATTGTTTAAGGGAAATTCTCTGGTGAAAGGAGTGAACCTATGGGAGACCAGGCACCGATCAGGGTTCTGCTCGTCGATGACGAAGAATCGTTTCTAGGGATTGTCTCGCTCGGGCTCAGAGACGAGTTCGGCTACGACGTGACTACCGCCTCGAATGGGAAAGAGGCGATCGATCTTCTTCGAACAAGCAGGCAGGGATTTGACGTGATGGTCCTAGACTACATGATGCCCGCGATGAACGGACTCGATGTGCTCCGGTGGATGCACGAGGACAAGAATGAAACGCCAACCTTCATGTTGACCGCCGCCGGTTCGGAGACGGTTGCCGTTGAAGCCATGAAGCTGGGGGCCTACGACTACTGCCGGAAAGAGCAGATCGACATCCAGCACCTGGCGAATCTCATCAGGGCAACACACGAGCGCCATATGTTGCGTGTTGCCAGGGAGATCGACGAAGAGAGGGCGAGCGAGATCATACTGAACGACCAGGCGACGGACAAGGTGCGCGACGTGATCAATGCGATCACGCCGACGTTGAACTCGGCGCTAGCCACCATCTCCGCGGATTTTGAGTCAAAGGGGGAGAGGGTTCTCGCAAAGTTGCCTCCGGAGGAGCGTCGGGAGCTGCGAGAGATGATCCAGGATATTCAGAACCAGGTCGCCAAACTGGAAGCCGGCCTGCGTGGTCTTCTGGCGATCTATCAGCTCGTCTACCTTCGCTACTCTGAAGCGAAAGAACTGGAGCAGATCAAGAGGGAGTTTGAGGAAAAGACAAAGCAGCCGGTCGGGCCACCGTCCCAGAATTAGCACACACCGGGCCTGCACCCTACGTGCGCTTGGATGTTCCGCGTAGTCGCTCGTAGATCAAGCGAACACCGTCCAACACCAGCGAAGGAACGCATTCAGCGATCAGGCTTGACTTCTCGGCGATCAGCCGCGCGAAACCTCCCGTCGCAATGACCTTTGCTTCCTTCCCTTCCCGTTTCACGATCTCGCCCTGAAGTCGTCCGACCATCCCCTCCATCGCGTCGACGGCTCCGAACAGGATGCCGGCCTGCATGCTCGACGCGGTATCCCGGCCTACGATGGATCGAGGGAAGCGAAGTTCGACTTTTGGCAGCTTCGCTGCGCGGCGGTGGAGGTCGACAGCAGACGTCTCAATGCCTGGAGCGATGACGCCACCGAGATAGTCGCCGTTGCCTGCCACCACGTCGTACGTCGTCGCCGTGCCAAAATCGATGATAATCAACGGCCCGCCGAATTTCGTGAACCCCGCCACAGCGTTGCACAGACGGTCGGCCCCAACGGAGTTTGGGTCGTCGTAGTGAATCTTCATGCCAAGGTCTAATGCTGAGGAGATGAGGAGCGGGTCGACGCCGAAGTACTTTTGAGCCATCATCGAAAAAACGTCGGTCAGGTTGGGGACGACCGACGAGATTCCGACGCCACGAATCTCGTCGGCGGACACGCCCGCATCGCTCAGAAACAGCTTCACCTGGGTGCCAACCTCATCCTCTGTTCGTTGGAGCATGCTTGTGACACGCCAGTCGGCTACCAGTTTCGGTCCTTCATAAATGCCGAAGACGGTATGCGTATTACCGATGTCAATGGCGAGCAGCATGGCTGTGTTCGGTTGTGGTCAATGCACGTGTGCTATGCGACGACGCTGACGTCGCCGGCGTAAACGGTTTTAGTCCCTTGCGGCGTTTCCAGAACCAATCCGCCGTCGTCGTTCAGTCGGAGGACGATTCCAGATATTGTTCGGTCGTGTTGTTCGACGGTCACCGGCCGCCCGAACATGGTGCACCGCCGGGCCCATTCTTTGATCACAAGACTGAAATCACCCTTCCGTACGTCTTGGTACAAGAGGTCCATTTCTTGCAGGATCGTCTGGAAGAGATGCTTGCGGTCGCACGCTGTCTTCCGCTCGCGTGCGAGCGAAGTGGCTCGATCGTTAAGCTCCGTCGGGAACTCGGGTTGGTTCACATTGATTCCTGCGCCGATTACCGAATAAGCGAGGGCTTCCTGCTGAAATGAGTTCTCAAGCAGAATCCCGGAGATCTTCTTTCCGTTCAGGAGTAGGTCGTTGGGCCACTTGCACTCGATGGTCCCGCCGATTTCCTTCTCGACTGCCCGGGCGATGGCCACAGAGGCATAAAGCGTCAGCAGCCCGGCTGATTCCGTTGAGAGGACGGGTCGAAGAAGAAGGGAGAACAGCAGGTTCTCTCCGGGGTTAGCGACCCAAGAGTGGCCGTGCCGTCCGCGCCCGCTCGTCTGAAAATCCGCGGTCACCACGCAGCCTTCCTCGGTACCGGCCTCGCCCAAGAGCTTTGTGCACGCGTTCGTCGAGTCAATGGTCTCGAAGACAAAAATCTTCTTCCCGATAACGCGTGTGCTCAAGCCTTGCTGGAGCTCTTCCTTTGAATACATGGCCCTTATTTGCTGTACTCTTTGGACTCCACGTTTTTCACAAGCTTGGTCTTGAAATTCGCCACGTTCCAGCCAGTATAATAGATCAGCCGGACGATCTTGGTCATGCGATCGAAGAGGATCTTGTCGACAGTGTCCGTCGGGCGATGGTAGTCCTTGTGGACCCCCGTGAAAAAGAACGCAATGGGAACACCGTTCCGCGCGAAATTGTAGTGATCACTGCGCCGGTAGAACATCGCCGGGTCCTTGTCGCTGTTGTACTTGTAGTCGAGAATCAAGTTCTCCGATGCCTTGTTCGAGAGTCTCAGAAGGCTGTCCAACTCGGTGCTGATCTTGTCTGAGCCGATGACGTAAACGTAGTTCGGATTCTTCAGCCTTTCGTACGTCGTATCGACGCGCCCGATCATATCCGTGTTGAGATCGGCCACCGTCCGGTCCAATGGAATCAAAGGGTGGGTCACATAATATTGAGATCCCCACAACCCCTTTTCTTCCCCAGTGACTGTTATGAACAGCAGACTGCGTTTGGGCTTGATCGGATTGGTCACGAACGCTTCGGCGAGCTCGAGCACTGTTACAGTGCCGGATCCATCATCGTCCGCCCCGGTAAAGACGGTTCCGTCATTGCTGATCCCGAGGTGGTCGTAGTGGGCAGAGAACACGACTACTTGATCTCTCAGTTTCGGGTCACTTCCTTCCAACAAGCCCACGACGTTTTCAGTTTCTTTCATCTCCTTCGAGACCTGGGATTCGATCTTGACTTGCGTCTGACTCAACACCACGGGTGCGAATCCCGTGTCCTGCGCGGCAACTCGCCGCATCTCGCTGACGCTCCGACCAGTTTCAGCAAGTATCTCGTCAGCGACTTGAGGGGTGATCAGAATCGGGCTTTGGAACATGAAACCGCCGCGCGCCTCGATGCCGAGAGGTCGCATCAACCCCTTGTCGAGCACGTTGGCGAAGCGCGACGTCAAAATCTTGATCGATGCTGATCCAGTATCGTCGGCGACGACGAAGGTGGCTACGCTGCCGGGGAACTGACGGAAGAGTTGAAGGCGCCTCATCGCGGGAACGCTCGGGTCGTGTGCGTCCTCCCTCCTCCCTGCGAGCGCCATCACGATTTTGCCCTTCAGTAGCATCGAGTCAGGCTCAGCATCCATATACCCGATGAAGACGACCGGACCACTCAGCACCGTGTCCTGGGCTGAGAGGCTGACGTAGTCCTTTCGGAACATGAACGTCTTCGCACCCTGCTTGTTTGCGATGATGATGTTCGACCGCTCGCTTGGCCTGGTCACTACCACAGGAAAATGCTGAAAGTACGAGCCGCCGTCGCCGATCGGTTTCAAACCCAGCCTTTGAAATTCCGATGCGATATACCTTGCTGCGACCTTTTGGCCGCGGAAGGTCGCTTCACGTCCTTCCAGCTCCGGCGAAGCAATGAAATGGAGCCGGGCACTGAGATCGTTCGGCGAGATCGACTGATAACCTACCTGCGCTTCCTTCGGAATGCGTGAGCCCTGGGCTGCAAGGATGGCAAGAGGAAGGAAGAGGACAAGGAAGCACAAGGGATGTGTTCTCATTTTTGTTCTCCTGATCGCGAGATGTTGTGCGGCTGTGGTTCGTTTTCGGCAAACACATTGAACCATAACCAAAATCGCATAGAGAATCAAGGACTTCTCCAGATGCCGAGTCCTGAAAGATTTTCAGTCAGTCTGACATCCAGTGCATTCCTCTCTGACAATCGTTTCGAATTCGATCTGACATCTTGTCTGATCTTGATGAGCGCTCCGGATAGGAATCCCCTAAATCACTCGAATCTTGACCTTTCTACTACTTGTGCGAAGCTGGCACAATGCTTGAGTCACAGGAGCTCAGAGTTTCCAAGAAAACAATATGCAATATCAGATAAGGAGGTTCACCAATGCTCGTCCGGTTTGATTTTCCCAGAATGTTTGATGACCTGCTCGAGGACGCGTCCTTGAGCGACTTCATGCCCGTGACCGGTAGATTTCCGGCGATTGATGTTGCAGAGCACGAGAACGAATTCGTCGCGATTGCCGAAATGCCCGGCGTCAAGAAAGAGGATCTGAAGATCACGTTTGAGAACGACGTGCTGACGCTCAAGGGTGAGCGAAAGCCGTACGAAATTCCTCAGGACGCGAGGATCCTGCAGAACGAGATGCGGGTCCGTGAGTTTCGCCGGTCGATTCAGTTGCCGTCGGATGTCGATGCGAAGAATATCTCGGCTGAGTTGAAGGACGGAGTGCTGCGGATCGTGATGCCGAAGGCTGAGCGTGCACGTGCCCGTCAGATCGAAATCCGCTGATGCAGAGGAGGCAGGCCATGGGAACGAATGGAAATAATGCACTTGAGCGAAGAAGGAGCGATGCTCTGGTGAAGCACCGGGAATCGGCTGAGACAATTGTATCTCCTGTAGGTGATATCTACGAGACATCAGATGCTTTTGTCGTGAAACTCGATATGCCCGGAGCGACGAAAGACTCCATCAGCCTGAAGGTTGAACCTGGATACATCTCCGTAAGAGCATCCGTGGGCCTGTACCACGCAGAACAGGCAAACATCCTGGTGAACGAGATTGTGCGAAAGAGCTACTTTCGTGAATTCAACCTCGGCCAGGGTATCAACCATAATGATGTTCAAGCAAGCTTTGAAGATGGGGTGTTGACGATCAACTTACCAAAAACTGAAGGGTCAAAGGCGAAAGAGATACAAATCAAATCATGACAGGAAAGGAGGATAAGACTATGGCAATCGTTCGTTGGAATCCTGCTCGTGAGCTCGAGCGGTGGCCCTCCGATTTCTTCGGAATTCAGAGGGAGATCAATCGGCTGTTCGATGACTTCTTCCATGGCGGCACACAGGCGGACGGAGATTTTGGTGTCTCGTACTGGACGCCAGCCGTTGATATCGCGGAGCACAATGATGAATATTTGGTGAAGGTGGAACTCCCCGGGGTCGAGAAGGAGGACGTGAGGATTACACTCGAGTCCAACATTCTGACAATCCGCGGTGAAAAGAAGAAGGAGACAGAAGAAAAGGGAAAGAGCTTCCATCGCACGGAACGTTCGTACGGTTCGTTCCAGCGCTCCTTCGCCCTCCCAACCACGGTGAAGAGCGACGAGATTGATGCCCTCTACAAGGATGGTGTCCTGACGATCCATTTGCCGAAGGCTGAAGAGGCGAAGCCGAAACAGATCGAAGTGAAGGTGAAGTAACGCCTCGCCGAGGTCGTTCCGGCTCATAGAGGCTCAAGAGATCCGGTCGGGTTCGCAGGTGGGGCGGACCCGACCTTCGCCATTTTCAAGCGTAGGTTTCATAGTGGAGTCCGAGGGAGATTGTAAATCACAAAGCAGCGGCTGCTCGAGCCGTCTTAACAACAAAGGAGTGATGAAGTATGGCAAGCACATCAGGTAAAATCATAGGCATCGACCTGGGGACGACGAATTCCGTCGTCGCGGTGATGGAAGGGAACGATCCTGCTGTGATCGCGAATGCTGAGGGATCCAGGACGACACCCTCCGTGGTCGGCTTCACAAAGTCAGGCCAACGGCTTGTGGGAGCGGCTGCTAAGCGTCAAGCGGTGACAAATTCACAGAACACGGTCTTCTCCATCAAGCGCTTCATGGGGCGTTTCTACGACGAGGTAACGGAGGAGATGAAGCTCGTCCCGTACAAGGTTGTGCACGGCGATAACAACACGGCACGAGTGGAGGCGGGTGATCGGGTCTATTCACCCCCCGAGATTTCTGCCATGATCCTTCAGAAGATGAAGCAGACAGCGGAGGATTATCTCGGCACGAAGATCACGGAGGCGGTCATCACGGTGCCGGCATACTTCAACGACGCTCAGCGCCAGGCCACCAAAGAGGCCGGGGAAGTTGCCGGACTGAATGTCCGCCGGATCATCAACGAGCCGACTGCCGCTGCGCTGGCGTACGGGCTCGACAAGAAACTCAAAGACCTCAAGGTCGCCGTGTTCGATCTCGGCGGTGGTACGTTCGATATCTCCGTCCTCGAGCTGGGCGACGGCGTGTTTGAGGTGAAGTCGACAAACGGTGATACGCACCTTGGCGGCGACAATTTTGACCAGCGCGTGCTGGATTACATTGCTGATGAGTTCAAGAAGCAGGAAGGCATCGATCTCCGCAGGGATCCCATGGCTCTCCAACGGCTACGCGAGGCAGCTGAGAAAGCCAAGATGGAGCTGTCGCAGCTGATACAGACCGAGATCAATTTGCCGTTCATCACGGCAACAGCGGAGGGTCCAAAGCACTTGAATATGTCCCTCACGCGGGCAAAGTTCGAGCAGCTCGTTGAGGATCTCATTCAGCGATGTGTTCCGCCCGTCGAGAAGGCAATGCGGGACGCCAACCTCAACCCGAATCAGGTTGATGAGGTGATCCTGGTCGGCGGAATGACGCGTGTCCCTCGTGTCCAGCAGCTCGTCAAGGACATCTTCGGAAAGGAAGGACACAAAGGGGTCAATCCGGATGAGGTCGTTGCCGTGGGCGCAGCCATCCAGGGCGGCGTCCTCTCAGGCGACGTGACAGATGTGCTGCTTCTTGACGTGACGCCGCTGACGCTCGGCATTGAGACGCTGGGCGGGGTGATGACGCAGATGATTCAGGCTAACACGACCATCCCGACGAAAAAGAGCGAGATCTTCTCTACCGCGTCCGACAGTCAGCCCTCGGTCGAGATTCACGTGCTTCAAGGCGAGCGGCCGATGGCGATGGACAACCGGACCCTGGGCAGATTCCATCTCGATGGAATTCCGCCTGCGCCGCGGGGCGTGCCGCAGATCGAGGTTGCATTCGACATCGACGCCAATGGTATCCTCCACGTTTCCGCGAAGGACAAGGCGACGAACAAGGAGCAGAGCATCCGTATCACATCTTCCAGCGGGCTGACAAAGGAAGAGATCGACAAGATGAAGACGGATGCGCAGTCGCACGCGACGGAGGACAAGAAGCGGAAGGAGGAGATCGAGACGAAGAACCAGGCGGATAACCTCGTGTTCCAGACGCGCAAGCAGGTCAAAGAACTGGGCGACAAGATCCCCTCCGATCTGAAAGGCCGGGTTGAGAGCGCAGCGAATGGACTCGAAGAAGCCATCAAGAGTGGAACCCACGGCGATATCAAGGCGAAGATGGAAGCGCTCAACAACGCCTGGAATGAGGCCTCCACCAGGATGTACGAATCAGCGAAGGGCGCGCAAGCAGCCGCTGGCGCACAGGCTCCTTCGGCGGGCCAACCTGGCGGCGAACAACAGCAGGGTGGAGACAAAGGCAAGAAGGTTGAGGATGCAGACTACGAGGTGGTGGATGATAAGTAACAGCGGATGAATGGATTGATCGGATGATGGAATGATGGAATGGTGGTCTCAGTAGGAGGCCTTGCGGGGGTTGGCAGCGTGTTCTTGGAGCCCTCGCAAGGTTCGTGAGAAGGAAGGCGAGGTGAACCCTCGCCTTTTGCATCCAGGTACTTGCGCAAGGATTTCCCGACGATGCCACGATTATTAGGAAAGCTTGTGAAACAGGCTGAACGCATGGTCTCAGATGTGGCAATCGGAAAAGGTGCGGATATCGCTTCCAAGAGACAAGCCACGCTCCTCTTTCTCTACGTTAAGTCAACGAAGACAGCGGGATCAATCAACTCACTTCTGCAAGGGAGAAGATGGGAAGATGCACTGATCCTTCTTCGGAGCCTTCTGGAGAATCTCATTTGTTACCGATGGTTAAAGATGAATGGGGACGCGGCCGTTGTGAGGTTTGCACGTTTCGAGTGTGTTGCGAAGTTAAGTGAGCACATTAAGTCTAGAGAGGCGACTATTTTCAAAAGAGATCCAGAAGAATTCGACTACTTAGCCGCTCAAGCTGAGATCGAGCAAGAATTGATGAGACTGAACGAAATGCTGAAGAGTCTTGAACCAACTTTTGACCTGGAGAAGCAAAAAGATCTTGACAGCAAAGGTCTATGGGCAGGCCAGAGCGTCCGCCAAATGGCTGAAGAGATAGACAAGAGCAACTCAACCAGAGACCTGACCTGGACATACGATATTCCATTTGCGGTCGGCAGTGAATTCGTTCATCCGAACCCTGCCGTGATTTGGAGCTACTTGAGAATCACCAATGGGCGAATGATTCCTTTATTCAAGGCCACTGAAGGTTGGGGACACGAAATCGATGTTTTGGCTTGCCACACTCTGTTCGAGATGGCGCGGTTCGCTAACGAAGATTTCCAGCTTGGAAAGTCAAAGCTGGTTCAACAGCTTCGGAGCGATCTTGAGCGCCTCGGTCGGAGAGAAGTCAGGAAGCAGCACCGATTCTGAAAGTCAGAAGAAGCGATGTTCACTTGGACGCTTCGAAGGTTGAACTTGCGCAGATTCACAATGAAAGGGCACTGTCAGAAGTTTTGTGTCTGAGCCGTGATATTGGTTTATGAGTTCGTGACAATGAAGCGATCTCCGAAGTGAATGGCAAACTGAGCTCGGACCTCATTCCAGAACCTTGGCGGCCTGATCCATTTGGATGCAACGTTACGAAGGACAAGCCAGATGAGTTTCATAGCTGCCTCGTCGCTCGGGAAGTGCCCTCGGACCTGGACTGCTTTGCGAACTCGACTATGTAATGCTTCAATCGCATTCGTCGTGTAGATGATCTTGCGGACGAAGTCCGGGAAGGCAAAGAACGGTATGACATGTTCCCAGTTCCGTTTCCAGCTTTCGACGATCATCGGATACTTCTGTCCCCAGGGACCGGCTGCGAACTCTTCGAGTTGCCGCCACGCTTCTTCTGCCGTTGCAGCACGGTAGATGGGACGCAACGCCGCGGCCAGGGGCTTGCGTTCCTTCCAGTTGGCGAAGTGCATCGAATAACGAAGCAGATGCACGATGCACGTCTGGACACGAGTTTGAGGAAACACGGCTTCAATCGCTTCCGGGAAGCCCTTGAGGCCATCGATCACCGCAATCAGGATGTCTTCTGTGCCCCGATTGCGGATATCGTTCATCACGCGGAGCCAGAACTTAGCTCCCTCGGTCTGTTCGATCCAAATGCCCAAGACCTCTTTGTTGCCTGAGCATCGGATCCCAATGGCTAGATAGACCGATTTGTTCTTGACGCTCCCTTCGTCACGGATTTTTACACGCAGGGCATCGAAAAATACGACAGCATAGACCGGCTCCAATGGTCGGGCTTGCCACTGGGCCACTTCGTCCAGGACGGCATTCGTCACGACGGAAATCAATTCGGGCGATACTTCGATCCCATAGAGTTCTTCGAGATGGGCCTGGATCTCCCGTGTGGTCATCCCCCGAGCATACAGCGCGATGACCTTCTCGTCGAAGCCCGGCAACCGGCGTTGGTATTTACGGATCAGGCCTGGCTCAAAATGTCCCTGACGGTCACGCGGAATCTCAACATCCAGTTCTTCGCTATCGGTCAGGACCGTCTTGGAACTGCTCCCATTGCGATGGTTCCCTGAGGCTTCTTCCGATGGTTGGCCCAGGTGGTGATCCATCTCGGCGTTCAGGATCCGTTCTGCGAGAGCCTTCTTCAGCTCTCCAAATAGTCCGTTGGATGAAAGAACTGTCTTTGGGTCTTGCCCTTTGAGAAGCTCATCCAGCAACTCGGGCTTGAACTTTGATCTTGCCATACGTCCTCCAATCGGTAATGTATAACGTATGGCTCAGAAACACAAAATTCAGGACAGTGTCCAATGAAAGGGGTTTAAAACGCCCAGCAGAGGGACAGATAAGGATGAAGTACAACTCCCTCCCAGCCTGGAAAGGAAGGCTAGTAGCTGACCGCTGTCTTGGGTCTAACAGAGGAACATATGAACTTCAACAAATTTACGATCAAATCGCAGGAAGCGGTCCAGAACGCGCAGGAGATCGCCTCGAGCTACAGCAATCAGACGATCGAGCCGGAGCACCTCCTCGCTGCGCTTGTCCAGGATGACGACGGGGTCGTACCTCCGCTTCTCCAGAAGGTCGGCGCGAATCTGAACTACATCAAAATCAAGATCAACGAGGCAGTCGAGAAACTTCCGAAGGTGCAAGGCGCCGGCTTGGGAAGTCAACACCTCTCCCAGTCCTTGGCGGAGGTCTTCGAGAGTGCACAGAAGGAGGCTCAGCAGCTGAAGGACGAATACGTCAGCACAGAGCATTTGCTGCTCGGGCTGCTGGAAGAGCCGGCTCGCGGCGGAACGCTCTCTACGGCGTCGAAGTTGCTGCGCGACCAAGGGGTCACGAAGGATGCGATCTACAAGGCGCTGAAGGACATCCGTGGAACGCAGCGTGTTACGGACCAGAACCCCGAGGACAAATATCAGGCGCTCGAGCGGTTCGGCCGCGATCTGAATGACCTGGCGCGAAAAGGCAAACTTGATCCTGTCATCGGACGGGAAGATGAGATCCGCCGTGTGCTCCAGGTGCTGTCGCGCCGGACGAAGAACAATCCCGTGCTCATCGGTGACCCGGGTGTCGGCAAGACCGCCATCGCCGAGGGGATCGCGCATCGGATCGTGCAGGGGGACATACCGGAGAATTTGAAGACGAAGCGGATCGTCGCGCTCGATATGGGCTCGCTCGTCGCCGGGACAAGCTTCCGGGGACAGTTCGAAGAACGGCTGAAAGCAGTTCTGAAGGAAGTGACCGAGTCCAACGGCGAGATCATTCTGTTTATCGATGAGCTGCATACGCTCGTCGGCGCGGGCGCAGCGCAGGGTGCCGTTGATGCAGCAAACATGCTCAAGCCTGCGTTGGCACGTGGCGATCTTCGTGCCATCGGTGCGACAACCATCGATGAATATCGTAAGCACATCGAGAAGGATCCCGCGTTGGAGCGGCGTTTCCAGCCCGTCCTGGTGGACGAGCCGAGCGTCGAGGACACGATCTCGATCCTGCGCGGCCTCAAGGAGCGGTACGAGATCCATCACGGGGTGCGGATCACCGACGGTGCCATTGTCGCTGCGGCGCAGCTCAGTCACCGGTACATCACGGACAGATTCCTGCCGGATAAAGCGATCGATCTTGTCGATGAAGCGGCTTCCAAGCTGAGGATCGAGATTGACTCGATGCCGGAGGAGCTCGACACTGTCGAGCGCCGGATCAAGCAGTTGGAGATCGAGCGGGAGGCGGTGAAGCGCGAGCGCGACGAGGAATCGAGAAATCGGCTGGAGAGCATCAAGCAGGAGCTTGCCGAGCTCAACCAGCAGCGGAACGAGCTCCGCGCTCACTGGCAGCTCGAAAAAGAGCTGATTCAGTCCATCCGCAAGATGAAGGGGGAGATCGAGCAGGCGAAAGTGGAAGCGGAGCAAAGGGAACGGCAGGGGGATTTGGGTCGGGTGGCGGAACTACGCTACGGCGTGATCGCCGGGCTCGAGAAGAAATTGAAGGGGGCCTCGGCGAAGCTGGCCGAAGTTCAGAAGAACCGCAAGATGCTCAAAGAGGAGGTCGATGCGGAGGATATTGCGGAGATTGTGGCGAAGTGGACGGGGATCCCCGTCCAGCGGATGCTGGAGAGTGAGCGCTCGAAGCTTCTACATCTTGAGGATCGGATCCACGAACGACTGATCGATCAGGATGATGCGGTGAAGGCTGTCGCCGATGCCATTCGGAGAAGCCGTGCGGGCCTGCAGGATGAGAGACGGCCGATCGGTTCGTTTATTTTCCTGGGCAGCACGGGCGTAGGGAAAACCGAGCTGGCACGAGCGCTCGCCGAGTTTCTGTTCAATGACGAGACGGCGATGGTGCGCATCGACATGAGCGAGTACATGGAGAAATTCTCCGTCTCCCGGATCATCGGTGCGCCGCCGGGTTACGTCGGCTACGAGGAGGGCGGGCAATTGACGGAGGCGGTCCGGCGGAAGCCGTACTCTGTCGTCCTGCTCGATGAGATCGAGAAGGCCCATCCCGAAGTCTTCAACGTGTTGCTCCAGCTCCTTGACGAGGGCCGCTTGACCGACAGCAAGGGAAAGACGGTGAATTTCAAGAACACCATCGTCATCATGACGTCGAACCTCGGCTCTCATCTCATTCAGGAGAAGGTGCAGTCTCTCGACGAACGTAACCGTGACGAGATCATGGACGATCTGCGCGTCCGGCTGCTGGAGATGCTCAAGCAGACGATTCGCCCGGAGTTTCTCAATCGGATCGATGACGTCATCCTGTTCAAGCCGCTGACGATGGCGGAGATCCAGCAGATCGTCGAGCTGCAATTGAAGAACGTACAGAAGCTCCTCGCGGCGAAGAACATCACGCTTGAGTTCACGGACGATTTGAAGGAATGGCTGGCGAAAGCGGGCTTCGACCCGTCGTACGGTGCGCGTCCGCTGAAGCGGACGATTCAGAAGCACGTCGTCAACAAACTCTCGGAAAAAATTCTGTCCGGCGCGATCACCGAAGGCGATACGATCGAAATCAGTGCAGATGAACGAGGAGGTGTGGACTTCGTGGTGAAGGCGAAGGCGGTGGCGTAGCCCTGGTCTTCTTTTCCCGGATACCCCCTTCCCGCTAAGGAGAGGGGGTTTTCTTTTGTCCGCCTCGCAAATTCTCTGTATCTTATTCACCGATATGAAACTCTCCTCCTTGCTCGGACACGCACAGGAGCTCCTCGAGCTCATCCGCGGGTCAGCGAAACCTGCCGACAGTCACATCGACTCGTTCTTTCGATCGCACAAATACCTCGGTTCTCACGACCGGCGGTTCATCGCGGAGACCCTTTACGGGACCCTGAGACATCTGCGACGGTGCGACGCAGTGCTTCAACGGGCAATGAAGGATGAAGAGATGGATCTGCTGCGTCGGGATGGGCTGCTCATGATCCTGGCGACCTACCTGCTCATCATCGAACGACGTGTTGCTCTCTCGAGCGCTGATCTTGCTCCTCTCATCAAATCGTCTCGGATGAAGTCAAGACTCGATGATCTTCTCGTAAGGATCGCCGAGACTCCCGAACTCGACGCGGGGGAGCCTGCCGAGAGGATTGGCATTCGGTATTCCTTTCCGTCGTGGATGGTGGAGCGATTGCTCTCGGAGTACGGTGAGGAGGAAACGAAGAGGATCTGTGCCAGCTTGAACGAGCAGGCTCCACTGACACTGCGCGTGAACATCTTGAAGACGAGCGTTGAAGAATGCCAGCAGGTTCTCGAGAAGGAAGGTATCACGACAGTGCGAACGAAACTCTCGCCGGTCGGGCTTGAAGTGGGGAAGCGCACTAACGTTTTTCGACTTCGGTCCTTCCAGGGTGGCCTCTTCGAGGTCCAGGACGAGGGAAGTCAGCTCCTCCCCCTGATCGTGGATCCGAAGCCCACGGCGAAACTTCTCGATGCGTGTGCCGGCGCCGGAGGCAAGACGCTGCAATTTTCTGCCCTCATGAAGAATAGAGGGGAGATTGTTGCAGCGGATATCAACAGGATTCGTCTGGATCAACTGCGCAAGCGGGGCCGGCGGGCAGGTGTCTCCAATGTTCGGGTCAATGAGATTCAGAGCCTGGCGGATCTGGATAAGCAGTACCGTGCATATTTTGACATCGTGTTCATTGATGCCCCATGCAGTGGTTTGGGCACCATCCGCCGGAATCCCGGAATGAAGTGGATGGTTACAGAGGAGAGCATCTCAGAACTGTCCGAAAAGCAGTTGCAGATCGCGAGTGCGAGCAGCTCGCTCGTCAAGCAGGGTGGGATCCTGGTGTATGCCACCTGTACGCTGCTGCGCGAGGAGAACGAGGGGGTGGTGGAGAAGTTCCTCCGGCAACATGCTGAGTTCCATCTCGTTGATGCGAGAGAGTACAACGCCGACCCACAAGTTCAACAGTTTGCATCAAGTGGTTACATCAGACTCCTGCCTCACGTCCACGGAACCGATGGGTTCTTCTGTGCTGTTCTGAAGAAGTCGACATTGTGATTAACGTTGCTTCTGCCGGGTTCTTTTCATAAAATAAATCTCTGGACGCACTCACTCTGACTCGATTCAAGGCACTATGGTCAATCGCGGCAGTAGCTTTCCTGTGATGCTGCTTCTCGTGGCCCTCTTGGCACTTCTTATCAGCTGCGCGAAGCAACCGAAGGAGGACGAGGTTCTGCAGGAGGCGATCGATGCCCAAAAAACGGACAGATTCGATGATGCGATCGCTTCATTCCAGTCGTTCATCAAGAGTTTTCCCAAAAGCCCGAAAGTCCCCGAAGCCCTTTATGCGTTGGGGATTGTCTACCAGGAGAAGAAGGACTTTCGAAACGCCGTGGCCACGTTCAAGCGCGTCGTCGATGATTATCCTGACCATGCGACGGCCTCGGGCGCCGCGTACCTTCGGGCGATGCTGCTCAACGAGCAGCTGAAGGATTCGAGCGCAGCCCGGACTGCGTACGAAGAATTCCTGAAGCGCTATCCGAACGCGGCGATGGCCGGCTCAGCGCGCATCGAGCTCGCGAACCTGCTGAATCCAGGCAAGGAGAAGAAGTGAATCGCAGATGGCGGAGGCACTGAAATATCTGCAGCCGAACGTTGTGGCGCAGCTTGCCAACATGGAGTTGCGGGCACGGCTGGTGGTGGAGGGTTTTATCACGGGCCTTCACAAGAGTCCCTATCACGGGTTCAGTGTGGAGTTCACCGAGCACCGCCAATACATGCCCGGCGACGAGATCAAGCATATCGACTGGAAGGCATACGGCAAGACGAATCGGTATTACATCAAGGAGTTCGAGGAGGAGACAAACCTTAAGTCGTATCTCGTCCTCGATGCAAGCAAGTCGATGGATTACTGCTCGGAAGGACACTTGAGGAAGATCGAGTACGCATCGTACATCGCTGCGGCGCTGGCGTACCTCATGGTCGAGCAACGCGACGCTGTGGGTCTGACCATCTACGATGAGCGCATTCGTTCGCTCTCACCGCCACGGGCGACGCGGCTTTATCTGAAAGAGCTTCTCCGAGAGCTCGAGAACTTGAAGCCGGGCAACAAGACGGGGACCGCCCAGTCGCTTCACGAAGTGGCGGAACGGATCAAGAGACGAGGTCTGGTCGTGGTGTTGAGTGACTTCTTCGACGATCCGCGACAGGTCACCACGGCCCTGAAGCATTTCCGTCACAAGCGAAATGAGGTCATCGTGATGCAGGTGCTTGATCCGATGGAGCGGTCGTTTGCGTTCGGGACAGACGCACAGTTCCGCGACATGGAGACGAGGGAGGAATTGACCACGCAACCGTGGCACATCCAGAAGGCCTACCGCCAATCGTTTCAACAGTTCCTGGACTACTACAAGCGCGAGTGCCGGGAAAACTCGATCGACTACGTGCTCCTCGATACGGGGACACCGTTTGACAAGGCGTTGTTTGAGTATCTGAACAAGAGGAAAAGAATCCACTAGAGAATCGGGTCATCGAGTCATCGGGCCATCCGCCCATCAAGGAACGGCGGTTAAGCAAATGGGGAGGTGATCCGATCACGCGATCAACCGATTCACCACTTTCATTCCTGGGTTATGGCTGAAGAGAAGCTCATCGTCAAGGGCGCGCGGGTCCACAATCTCAAGAACGTGGACGTTGAGATGCCCCGTGACCGCTTCATCGTCATCACGGGCCTCTCGGGTTCGGGGAAGTCGAGCCTCGCGTTCGACACGATCTACGCGGAGGGACAGCGTCGGTATGTCGAGAGCCTGTCGGCCTACGCCCGCCAATTCCTCGGAATGATGGAGCGTCCCGATGTCGACTACATCGAGGGCCTGAGCCCCTCCATATCGATCGAGCAGAAGACGGTCAGCACGAATCCGCGCTCCACGGTGGGGACAGTGACGGAGATCTATGATTTTCTCCGCCTCCTTTTTGCTCGAGTGGGCATCCAATTCTGCTACAATTGCGGTCGAAAGGTCCAGCGCCAGACGGTCGACCAGATCATCGACTCCATTCTCCAATATCCATCCGGCGCCAAGCTCCAAATCCTTGCCCCCGTCATCAAGGGCCGCAAGGGGCACTACCGTGAGCTCTTCGATCAGATCCTGAAAGACGGCTTTGTCAGGGTTCGGATCGACGGGCAGGTGAAAGAGATCAAGGAAGGCATGAAGGTCGACCGCTACAAGATCCACAACATAGAGATCGTGGTCGATCGGATCGCGGTCAAGAAGGACGCTCGCTCACGGATTGCGGAGTCGGTCGAGGTCGCGCTCCGCTACGGCAACGGCGCCATCATCGTCAACGACGGTGAGAACAATCAGCTCTTCAGCAGTCACTACGCATGCCACGTGTGTGGAATCAGCTACGAGGAGCCCGCTCCCAGCTCGTTTTCCTTCAATTCTCCGGCCGGTTCGTGCCCGGAGTGCGAGGGGCTTGGCGAGAAGAAGGCTTTTGATCTCCGGTTGATCCTTCCGGACGAAAACCTCAGCATCAACGAGGAGGGGCTCGCTCCGCTTGGGAAGCCTCGTCCGACGTGGATGTTCAGCCAGCTGCGGGCCGTTGCGAAGCGGTATGGATTCGACTTCGATACGCCGCTGGGGAGCTTGTCCTCTCGTGCGAAAGAGGTGCTTCTCCATGGCGCGGGAGATGAGAAATTTGATATCGAGTATTTGCAGAGCAGCGGGAGGGCGGTTGTCTACAAGCACCGGTTCGGCGGCGTGACCGATATGCTCAAGCGTTTCTACGACGAGACGAGCTCGAACAACATCCGCGAGTGGGTCGAATCGTTCATGAGCACCTCCCGGTGCGAGGCATGCAAGGGAGGGAGGCTGCGAAAAGAAAGTCTCGCCATCAAGCTCGAGGATGTCGCCTCAGGCAAACTCTACAATATCCACGATGTCGTCTCACTTTCGATCCGGGCTGCTCGGCAATTCTTTGCGACGTTGTCTCTGACGCCTCGTCAGATGGAGATTGCCCGTCAGGTTCTGAAAGAGATCGTTCAGCGACTGGACTTCATGCTCAACGTCGGACTGGAGTATCTGACGCTGGACCGCTCGGCGCGGACCCTCTCGGGAGGAGAAGGGCAGCGCATCAGGCTCGCGACGCAGATCGGGACCCAGCTTGTCGGCGTTCTCTACATTCTCGATGAGCCGAGCATCGGACTGCATCAGAGGGACAACATCAAGCTGATCAGCTCGCTCAAGTCGCTCAGAGATCTGGGCAACACCATCATCGTTGTGGAGCATGACAAGGAGACGATCCAGAGCGCCGACTACGTGATCGATCTCGGACCTGGTGCCGGCGAGCACGGCGGGTACGTGGTAACGTGCGGAAAGCCGAATGAGCTGAAGATTCAAAATGAACAATTGAAAGTTAAGGGGAACGGATTCGATGGGCAGTCGCATACGGCGCTGTATCTGAAAGGGAAGAAGAAGATTGAAGTTCCTTCCGACCGAAGGAAAGGAAACGGAAAGTGGCTCGTCCTCACCGGAGCGACCGGCAACAATCTCAAGAGCATGACCGCCAGGATTCCGCTCGGACGGTTCGTCTGTGTCACCGGCGTCAGCGGATCCGGCAAATCCACTCTCATCAACGAGACGCTCTATCCAATCCTCTCCAACAAATTCTACAAGACCAGAGCCGTGCCGCTGCCGTATCAATCCGTCAAAGGGCTCGACCAGATCGACAAAGTCATCGACATCGACCAATCCCCGATCGGGAGGACGCCGCGGTCGAATCCATCGACCTACACGGGTGTTTTCACGCTCATCCGAGATCTCTTCACTCAACTTCCGGAGGCGAAGATTCGCGGCTATAGGGCCGGGCGATTCAGTTTTAACGTTAAGGGGGGGCGCTGTGAGGAATGTGAGGGAGACGGTGTCCGGAAGATCGAGATGAACTTCCTTCCCGACGTCTACGTGCTGTGTGACGTCTGCAAGGGGAAGCGGTACAATCGCGAAACGCTCGAGGTTCACTTCAAGGGGAAGTCCATCGCCGACGTGCTCGACATGACCGTCGAGGATGCCATCGAGCTCTTCAGTGAGCAGCCGCGCATTCAACGGTATCTGCAAACGCTGCACGAGGTGGGCCTGGGCTACATCCGGCTGGGGCAGCAAGCCACGACGCTTTCCGGCGGCGAGGCGCAACGCGTCAAGCTCTCAACGGAGCTCTCGAAAGTCGGGACTGGAAAGACTCTCTATATTCTCGATGAACCGACAACCGGGCTGCACTTTGAGGACATCCGCATGCTGCTCACGGTTCTGAACAAGCTCGTCGAAAAGGGGAACACCGTCATCGTTATCGAGCACAATCTGGACGTTGTCAAAACTGCAGACTGGATCATCGATCTGGGACCGGAGGGTGGCGATGAGGGAGGGGAGATCGTCGCAGAGGGGACGCCGGAGGAAGTGGCACGGCATCCGAAATCATATACCGGCATGTTCCTGAGAAGGGAGGTCAGCCCCTAGAAGTCCGGCCGAGAACCAATGATTCTGCCACTACGTCACAAAGACAGGAAGAAGAACATCTTGGTCTTTTTACTTTCATGACGCCTTGTGACTTGGTGTCTTTGTGGCACTACTGTTCGACCGTATTTCTGAGGCCGTATTTAGATTCTGAAGGCTGAGGACCCCGTCCCCCATTCCGCTATCGCCGCTCGGCAATTCGCGATCATCTCGAAACCCAATCGTTTCCCCTCATGAAGAAGCGCCAGCGTTTCTCCCTTCCGTTCGTTACACCGACCCGCGTGGAGCGTCCGATCTTCGATTTTGGGATGTTCTCACCATTCAGCAGGTAGACCCTATTGCCGAGCAAGTCTATGCCGTTGTGCTGTCGTGAGAGGCCGAATGCCTCGCAGAACTTCGCCGGACCATTCGTGAGATTCACCCAATCACCCTTTCTCCAGCTCACGCTCTTCTCATCTCCCCTTCTCGTTTTTTTCCCCCTCATCTTGGATGGAGGCTGATCCGCCTCTGGCGGACATACATCCGCTGTGAACCCCCGGTTCTTCATCATCCTTCTAATTCCCTCGATTGGCTCGACAGCGCGAATGAGCACAGCCTCGCCGATCCCCTCTCTCCTCGTGACGACGTTTGCACAGAAATGCATACCGTAGGTGAAGTATACGTAGAGGTGACCGCCTCTCCGGTACATCACTTCATTCCGCTTGGTTTTCCCCCGGTACGTGTGCGATGCCGGGTCGCCTTCGCGGTAGGCCTCGGCTTCGACGATCTTGCCGACAAACCGTTGACCTCGGTGGCGGCAGACGATGAAGTTCCCGAGAAGGTCTCGCGCGACTTGAAGAGTCGGGCGAAGGTAGAACGAGCGGGAGAGCCTGGGCATTGTTGATTTTCGACCGTCGATTACCGAGTGTCATTTCGGAAGTGGTGATACCAAACACCCCGAAGTATCTGCTTCGGTTCCGAATGTAGAAGAATTTCGAGTCAGTTCCAATCAGAGAGTGACGCCCAGGCGCGGCCTTGCCTATCGACCTTGTTTCTTTCTCTTCCATCGTCTATTTTCCAGAGGCATGAAACGGAAACTCAAATGGCGGATCGAGTCTGCCGGTACCGAAGTCGTCCATGAGGATGACCACCTCGCGGCACTCAACAAGCCGGCGAATCTCCTCGTGCTGCCCGACAGGTACGACCTTAAGCTCCTGAACCTCTATGGAATTCTGACCGAGGAGCTAGGGAAAATCTTCGTCGTCCATCGAATCGACAAAGAGACAAGCGGTATCATCGTCTTCGCTAAGACGCCAGAGGCGCATGCAGCACTCAATGAACAATTTGACGGTAGGAGGGTCGAGAAGGTCTATCAAGCCCTCGTGGCCGGCACGCCTTCGAAGCTTGAAGGGAGGATCGATCTGCCGCTTGGCGAAAGCACGCGCCATCGGGGAGTGGTCAAGGTTGACGGTAAGATGGGAAAGGGATCAATCACGGAGTACAGGGTCGTCGAGCAGTTCGAGGGCTTTGGACTCGTTGAGGCACGACCGAAGACCGGCAGGACACACCGGATCCGCTTTCATCTCCAGGCGATCGGTTACCGATTCTAGCAGACCGGTTGTACGGACGTGGGAAGGCGTTCTATCTCTCGCGCATCAAGCCGGCGTACAGGATGGACGGGGAGGAGAAGCCGCTCCTGGACCGCACCGCCCTGCACGCGGCGTCAATTTCCATTGACCATCCGGCTACCGGAGAACGAATGACGTTCTCAGCAGCTCTGCCGAAGGACATGAGTTCAGTTCTGAAGTATCTCAGGAAGTTCAGAGCACTGAAGCCGTCGTCATCCCAGCATCAGATGCGACGGGCCCTCTCGTGGGTGACTGAAGCGATTCAGAAGAGCCTCTCCTGGTCCGAAGCCTTCTGTGCGAGCCCGAAATGCTTGTAGGCGATCGACGTCGCCTCGCGGCCTCGTGACGTTCGCTTCAGAAACCCCTCCTGAATGAGATAGGGTTCGTACACCTCCTCTATCGTCCCAGGTTCCTCACCTACCGCAACCGCGAGCGTGTTCAATCCGACGGGTCCTCCGCTGTACTTGTCGATGATCACCCGCAGAATCCGTTTGTCCATTTCGTCTAAGCCGTGGTCATCAACTTCGAGCGCTCGCAGGGAGTACTGTGCCACCTCTTTCGTGACGACTCCGCCGTAGCTCGCGAGTTTGTGGTCTGCCTGCGCGAAATCCCGGCAGCGTTTGAGGAGACGGTTGGCGATTCGAGGGGTTCCGCGTGCGCGTCTGGCAATTTCCGTGGACGCATCTTCGGTTGTCTCAATTTCCAGGATCCTTGCGGAGCGGCGCACGATTGTCTGTAGCTGACCCACATTGTAGTAGTCGAGTCGATTCGAGATGCCGAAGCGTGACCGGAGGGGGGCGCTGAGGAGGCCGGCTCGCGTTGTTGCTCCCACAAGGGTGAAGGGCTCGAGGTTCAGCGAGATCGTCTTCGCACCGGGCCCGCTGTCGATGATAATGTCGACCCGAAATTCCTCCATTGCTGAGTAGAGGTACTCTTCGATCTTGACCGGCACGCGGTGGATCTCATCGATGAAGAGCACCTCCCCCTTCTTGAGCGAAGTGAGAATGCCTGCGAGGTCTCCGGGTTTCTCCAGCGCAGGTCCGGACGTAACTTTGATCCCGACCCCCATCTCGTTCGCGATGATGAACGCCAGTGTCGTTTTGCCCAGCCCGGGCGGGCCGGTAAGCAGTACGTGATCGAGCGGTTCACTCCGGCCCCTCGCCGCGGAAACGAAGATCCGAAGGTTGTCGACGATTTTTCCCTGCCCGACGAATTCCTCCAGTCGAGCCGGACGGAGCGTCCGGTCGAGCTCCAGTTCATTCTCGAGCCGCTCGGGTGATGTAAACCCTCGTTCTCGTTGATTAGAGTCGGTATTCTTCATGCGCCGTCAAGATACCGAGAAGTGGAGCGACTTTCAAGTGCGATTGAGCGAAGGGCGGACTGCGTTGGGCGGTCCTCCGTGGGGGATCTCAGGATCACTTCGTGCTCGTGTGCCGGAGGGCTCTTTTGATGAGATCCTGGAGCGAAATCCCGGTTCCCGCGGACTCATTCAAGACCTGGCGAATGGCTTTCTCTGCAACAGGTCGGTTGTAGCCGAGCGAGGTGAGGGCGAGGAGGGCTTCCTGCCGCATATCCGCCTCTCGGTCCGCCGGGCTCATCGCAGCGGACGGCACGTGTTCTGCCAGCTTCCCGACCTTGTCCCGCAGCTCGACGATGAGCCGCTCTGCGGTCTTCCTGCCGACGCCGGGGATAGCGGTGATGGCGGCGAGGTCTTCCTTCGCGATGTGGGATTTCAGATCGGTGACCGAGATCCCCGAGAGAATCCCTTGGGCAATCTTCGGGCCGATTCCGCTTACGGAAATGAGCAGCTTGAAGAGGAATCGTTCCTCCGTCGTCGCAAAGCCGTAGAGCTGAAGTGCGTCCTCCCGCACGTGAAGGTGGGTGAAGAGCGAGACGTGAGAGTCGAGATCTCCGAGCTTCTCAAACGTCGAGAGAGGAATAATGACGCCGTACCCGACTCCATTGACATCGATGAGGACCTCCGTCGGTGTTTTTACTTTCAGAATGCCGCTTAATGAGGCGATCATCGGGACTTCACAATTCGTTCGGGGTGTGAATCGACAAACGACTTCCAGCTGGTCATGATCTTCTTGGAACCCGTTTTCCCTCTACGCGACTTGCCGTCTCCCTGAGTCCGGTGGTAGTGACAAATAGCGACAGCCAGCGCATCTGTTGCGTCGTAGTATCTCGGAGGGGCCTTGAGCTTCAAGATAGACTGCACCATGTAACTGACCTGCTCTTTTGAGGCTCCCCCATTTCCAACGACGGCGCGTTTGACCTCCCGAGGTGAGTACTCTCTCGTCGGGATTTCATGGTTCACTGCTGCGAGGATCGAGACCCCCCGGGCGTGACCGAGCTTCATGGCGGACTGTGCGTTCTTGCCGTGGAACGCGGTCTCAATGGCAAATTCGTCGGGGTGGTAGCGATCGATGAGCTTGCACAGCGTTGCGTAGATAGCTCTCAGACGGAGAGGCATCCTCTGATCGCCCCGGTTCTTGACGACGTCAAACTCGAGCACCTTGAACCTGCCGCTCCTCCCTTCGATGACTCCATACCCGGTGATGAGTGTTCCGGGGTCGACGCCGAGAATAATCATCTGGTTAGCTGGTCACTGGTTGATTCGTGAGTGCTCGAGCCGCCTCTTGATCTGCCCTTCAGCCTATCCCGCGCCGAAGCTGGCCATCACGCTCTCGTCGATGTCAAAGTTGCTGTAGACGTGTTGGACATCGTCGTGCTCTTCCAGAGCTTCCATGAGCTTCAGAAGCAGCTCTGCATCTTTTCCTTCCACCTTGACTGTGTTTTCGGCGATCATCTGGAGCTCTGCGTGCTCCGTCGGAATTCCTCGCTGCTCGATCGCCTTCTTGACGACCTCGAACGATTCCGGCGACGTCGTAATCGCATAGTGGTCCTCCTCCGACGTCATGTCGTCGGCGCCGGCTTCCAGAATGACGTTGAGGAGGTCATCCTCGCCGACCTTGCCTTTCGGGACGGTGATCTGTCCCTTCTTATGGAACTGGTACGCCACCGCGCCGGTCGCGGCGAGCTTTCCGTGGTTGCGATCCAGCACATGGCGAAGCTCTGAAACTGTTCGCGTCTTGTTGTCCGTCACGGTCTCGACCAGGATCGCGGCGCCGCCGGGACCGTAGATCTCGTAGGTCACTTCTTCGTATGCCATCCCCGGCAGCTCGCCTGTTCCTTTCATCACTGCCCGCTTGATGTTGTCCGCCGGCATGTTGCTAGCTTTCGCCTTCTCGATCGCCAAACGAAGCCGGGGGTTCCCGCCCGGATCGCCGCCGCCGAGCCGGGCGGCAATGGTAATTTCTTTGATAATCTGCGTGAAGACCTTGCCGCGCCGCGCATCTGTTACGGCCTTCTTGCGGCGGATCTGATGCCATTTCGAATGACCAGACATGGGTGTGGCCTTCTTCAAAAAGTAAAACGTGAGAAGAATGATGTGAAACGTACGGCTGTGACTTCCCGATCTTCCTACTTCCAAACTTACTGCTTCAACCCGTGATATTCACTTTAGATCTCGAATCTTCAGCTGAGGAATGGTTTCTCCGGCAAACTCACCCTCGTCGAGGGAGAAAGCGAGGTCCAGGGTCTTTTTCCCATTGCCGAGCTTTCCGATGAGGCCTCCGAGGCCGAATCCGATTGCGTCGAAGATTTGGCCGTTCGTCTTGACCTTGAACTTCAGGTGGTTGTTGCCGACGATCCTGGGCGTGCCATAGAGCTCGACCCCCCGAGCGACGAACACGGGTCGCATGTTTCCAGGGCCGAATGGTGCAAACTGGCTCAGCACGCGGACGAACTTCGGCGTCAACTCTCTCAGCGAGATTTCGGCATCGATTCGAATTTCAGGGGTGAGCAGCTCTTCGGTCAACAGTTCCTTGGCAACCACATTGAAGGCCTCTTTGAACTCATCGAGCCGGTCGATCTCCACCGAGAGCCCCGCCGCATACTTATGTCCGCCGAACTGCACAAGCTTGTCTTCACATCGCCTGAGCGCCTGGTAGATGTCGAATCCGGCGACGCTGCGAGCCGAGCCTTTCGCCATGCCATCGACAGTGGTCATCATGATCGTTGGGCGATAGTATCGCTCCACAAGTCTCGAAGCGACGATGCCGATGACCCCGGGGTGCCACGTCTCCTGATGGAGGACGATCGCGCTATCGTTTTCGACATCCAGGTACTTTTCGACGATCTCCTGCGCCTCCAGAAATGTGTCTTCATCGATTTTCCGGCGGTTGCGGTTCTCTTCCTCGAAGACCTGCGCGAGCTCCAGCGCGTGAGCGTAGGAGTCGCAGGTGAGAAGTTCGACCGCACGTGCGGCATCACCAAGTCTGCCGACGGCGTTGATGCGGGGCGCGAGAACGAAGACGATCTTGCCCGTCGTGATGGATCCCACCTTCAGGCCCGACGTCTCGATGAGCGCATGGACGCCGGGGCGCGGGTTCGAGTTCAGGAGCTCGAGGCCCAGTTTGACGAGGACGCGGTTCTCGCCGGTGAGTCTGACGATGTCTGCCGTCGTCGCGAGAGTGACGAAGTCGAGGTAGCGCGATAGGAAGCCTTCCTCATCTCCATCCGTGAACGGACGGATCGATTCATGACAGGAGAGCGCCTGGATGAGCTTGAACGCGACGCTGCATCCGCACAGATCTTTGTACGGATACTTGCAGATAGGGACCAGCGGGTCGAGCACGGCCAGAGCATTGGGGACCGCATCCCCCGGCTCGTGATGGTCGCAGATGATCACCTCAATGCCGGAGTCGCGTGCAAGTTCAACCTGTTTAAGTGCAGTAATGCCGCAATCGACGGTAACTATCAATCCGACGCCCAGCTGTTTGGCTCGCTCGATGCCGGCCTCCGAGAGACCGTATCCCTCTTTAACGCGATCGGGGATATGATAGTGAACGTCGGCGCCGAGACTCTTCAAGAATGTCCATAATAATGCCGTTCCACTCGTGCCGTCGACATCGTAGTCGCCATAGACCAGAATCCTCTCCTTCCTTGAGACTGCCCCGACGATTCTATCGACGGCTTGCTCCATGCCGTGCATGAGAAACGGATCGTGGAGGTCTTTGAGCGTTGGCCGAAAGAATGCTCGTGCCGATTCAAACGTGTCGATTCGACGTCGAACGAGAATCTCGGCGAGAACGGGGGAGATGCCCAATTCATCGCTGAGCTTTTTTGCCGTCTCTGGCGATGCCAACCCGGAGCCCGCAGGGCTGTCCGGATCTGTGAATGTCCATCGGTATTCTCGGATTGGGGTCATGAGGCTCGTCGGTTCCCGCTCCCGACACCGGCTCCGCGACGCAACTCACTTGTCGACACAGTGCTGCTGATGCAAGCCAGTCATGGGAGATGTTGGAATGATAGAAGATGCAGGTGTGATCGGTCGATAAGCCGAATTCTGTCTGATCCCGTCTTGACGGAAGTCAAGACAGGATGAGGCAGCCATTTCTCTTAGCGACCTACCCGTCCCGTTTCTCGCGAGAGGATTGAGCGGGCAGCTCTTCCCCGCCAAAGGCGGGAGCGGGACTTATTTGGTCTTGCACCAGGCGGGGTTTGTCCTGTCCTGCTGTGGCTTTCGCCGAAGCGGGATCCCTCTTCGGGACCTCCGGCATTGCTGTCGGAGCGGTGGTCTCTTACACCACCATTTCACCTTTCTCCCGTCACCTTCGGTGACGGGATGTGTGTTTTCTGTGACACTATCCGTTCCAGCAGGATCTGGCCCGCTGGACCCTTGGTTGACCCAAGGCGCCTTGCCCTATGGTGTTCGGACTTTCCTCCTCCCATCCGCCAGAGACGGACGGGAAGCGGCTGCCTGACCGACCATACCTGCGTTGATTAAGGAAACTTATGAGACAACGGATCAGACCCGGATTCGTCTCCTGGAGTCGATCCCTAGATTCGCCAATTGATCTGCTTCTCTGTTCTGTTCCCGACTAATATACTTGATCTCCATCTCAAATGGCACTTTGGCCAGCAGACGATGTATCTTTACGAAATAGGTCTTCAACGTCTGGTCCTTGACCTTGTACTCTCCCCTCAGCTGGCGCACCAAGAGTTCGCTATCAGAATGGATGATCAAGCGGGTACATTTCGTTTCTGGGGCGGCATTCAGACAAGCGAGCAAAGCCTTGTATTCTGCAACGTTGTTGGTACCTTCGCCGATGTACCCATAGGCCCGGCTGATTGTCCTCCCGTGTTCATCTTTGAACAGGAACCCGATTCCGCTTTCTCCGGGGTTGCCTCTGGCAGCGCCATCAGTAAACGCGTGGACTATCATAGCGCGGAGGAATAGCTTTCGACGATTTCATCGGAGACGAGCAGCCGACCGCAATTCTCGCAGCTCATGAGCCTGGAATTCTTGCGCAATTCGACAGACACTTGCGGCGGCACTCGCTTGAAGCATCCGCCGCAGGCGTTGCGGCGCACCGGCACGACGGCTTTCCCTCCCATGGCGTTTCTGATTCGCTCGTACAACCGAACATCGTTTTTCTCGATCCGGACGATGAGCTTCTCCCGTTCATGCTTCAATCTCAGTTCTTCGTCCTCGTGCTCCTTGTTGACGTGGTCAAGCTCGGCTTCCCGCTCTTTGAGCTCCTTTTCGAGCTCCTCGAATGCAGGTGCTAACGTCTCCAGATCAGCTTTTGCGATGGTGGCTTTTCCTTCGACTGCCTCCATCTCTTTCTCCAGTTCATTGATGCGCCCCTGCGCTGCGTCAATCTCTCTCGTGAGTGCATCATACTGTCGGTTCGTCTTGATCTGGAATTGCTGCTCCTTGTACTTTTCTATGTTCTGCCTGGCAGAGATGATCTCAAGATCGATCTGTTCCCGTCGCATCAACGATTGCTTCGTTAGCTCCTCCAGCTGCTTGCGTTCCGCGACCTTCTTTTCAAGCCGCTCTTCCAGTTCTTTCACGAGGCGTGGGAGATCTCCTTTTAGCTCATGGAGCTCGTCCAAGCTCGAATCAACTCTCTGAAGAGCGTACAGCAACCGTAATCTTTTTTCCAAATAACCCTCCTTACTAGAAGCAGTGAGTCGGATTCGTTGAATGTTGAGAAACAAACACTCGGATGCTCTCACCCGAGCGCCGCATGAGATCACGAAGGCGTCCTTCGATCGAAGGGAGAACCACATGCTCGGTCTCCCAATGGCCGGCGTCAACGAGGGCGATGCGACCCTTGGCATCTTGAAATGTGTGGTATCGAACGTCGGCCGTGACGAAGACATCGGCCCCGGCAGCCATCGCTTCGTCGAGCAGGTCTGAGCCGCTTCCTCCGCAGACCGCGACCCTCCGGACGTTCTGGCGAAGGTTGCCGGCATAGCGGACCGCTTCCGCGTTCAACAGCTTCTTCATTTTGGAAAGGAACGATCCCAGCGACACTCGTTTCGACAGCTCGCCGATGGCTCCCATACCGAAGTTGGGATTGCGATTCTCGAGCCTATAGATGTCGTACGCTACCTCTTCGTACGGGTGAACGGCCTTCATGGCCGCTGTGACGGCCTGAAGTTTCGCTCGGGGAAGGACCATCTCGAGGCGGACTTCGTTGACGGTCTCGAGCTGCTGAGCTTTACCGAGAAAAGGTTTTGCCCCTTCAGTCCCGCGGAACGTTCCCGTCCCCTTGATCCGAAACGAGCAGGAGCTGTAGTTCCCGATGATCCCGCCTCCGGCCTCCGCCATCGAGTCTGCGACCCTTTGGACATGCTCCTCGGGCACGAAGACAGCGAGCTTGACGAGCGAATCCTTCAGCGGAGAGAGGAAGCGTACGTTGGTGAGCCCCAGCGCCTTGGCGAGCGAAAAGCTCACTCCATCGCGTGCGAAGTCCAGATTCGTATGTGCAGAATAGAGGGCCACTCTATTCTCAGCCAGCGACAATACACGTTTCCCCACCGTATCGGAAGTCGTGATGGACGATGGCGGCCGGAAAAGCAGCGGGTGATGAGAGACGACGAGGTCGACCCTCTTAGCGAGGGCTTCCGCGATGACCTCGTCCGAGACGTCGAGCGCGACGAGGATCTTGCGGACGGGTTTTGACCGATCCCCGACCTGGAGGCCGACATTGTCTCGTTCCCACGCGGTCCACCTCGGTGTCCATTCTTCAAAGAACCGCTCGATATCAGCGATGGTCATCAAAGGATCAGGCCCTGTGCAAAAAAAAGTGTCCCGCTTTTCGGGCGGGACACTTTTCGGTAGTCTCTTGTGTCGGAAACTTGTAATCGAGTTGTCTGGTCCTTGTCCTGATAGACATCGTTGAGAAGCCGAACCCTACATCGGACTGATTCCTGGAGCGCTCTGTTTACAGATTCCGTTTCGCAAACAGTATAGAAAAATTTGGCTACAAAAGCAAGCGACCACGGCGCGGCCCGAAGAGAAGCCGACCTCGGCCGGGAGTCACGAGCGCAAGACGGATTCACCTATCCGCCGCGTCTGAAGTCTAATCTTAACTTATTTTCTTTCTGTTGCCGCCTCGTGGAACTCTGCTCTTTCGAAGCTGATGTCACGGAGGCGTTTAACTTCCGCTTCGATCCTCTGGAAATTCTCCTCGAATGTCCCCAGAAGTCCCCTATCCTCTTCTGAGAGCTCCTGTCTGCGTATCAAGTCGGAACCGATCTTTATCGCAGCCAACGGGTTGTTGAATTCGTGGCAGACTGTCACAACGAGCTCGCGGATTGCTTCGGCCCGTTTCTCAGCGATGAGCATTCGTTTTTCCACAGCCTTGATCTGCTTATGCATCCGAACCCGATCGAGGACGTTGATGATCGTCCGTGGAAGCAGCGATTCTGCCAAGTCCTCTTTGATCAGGAAATCTTCCACCCCCAACTTCATCGCTTCAATGGCGAGCTTAAAATCCCGCGTTGCAGTGACGAAGACGATGGGAATCTCAGCGTACGACTGGTTCAGTTGCAGGCAGAACTCCAGCCCATTCGAGCCGGGGAACACGTAGTCCGTCAAGATGAGGTCAAGGGTCGCGTTCTGCTTGACCTCCTCGAGCCCTTCCTCCACGCTCTCTTTCCAGATGAGCGTGAATTCACGATTCTGGAATTGTTGGAGCTGTCGCTGGACGATCTTGGCAAAGCCAATGTCGTCATCGACGAGCAGAACAGTGATAGGTTTCGGATTTCTCGAAAGTGCAGGAGTGCTCATTTCATCTTCAAGATAAGAGAAGTTTGAGTTACTTGCAATTCTTTTACACTGCAGCCACACAGCGAGGGTTGGTTGTGAGGCGAGGCCGGTGATGAAGAGGCGGTTGCATTTCTACGGGAAATTCTCTATACTGCAGCGATTCGTATCGATGGGAAGCGGAGCGCGGATTGTTCACCAGTCAGCAGGCCGTCGAAGGAGAATTGTCATGCCAGAAAAGAACAAAATTCTCGTGGTGGACGATGAGGATGCTCTGAGAACCGTCTTGAGCGCAGAGCTGGAAGGAGAGGGATACAAAGTCTGTTCTGCGGCGGACGGATCCGAGGCCATCACCATGCTGAAATCCCAAACCTTCGATCTGATCCTCCTGGATATCAAGATGCCAAATGTCGACGGCTTCGAGGTCCTGAAGTATGTGAAGGAAAACCAGCCCGCCACCAAGGTTATCATGCTTACCGGCTTCGCTGATCTTAAGAACGCCATCGAGTCTAAGAAGCTTGGAGCCGAAGACTTCGTTAGTAAACCCTACGATCTGGTAGACCTGCTCACTACCGTCGAGCGCGTCCTCAGCGGCGTGTAGTCCTGCCCGTCCCGGGGGGAGACCACATGGCGAAAAAGTATCAGATTTTGGTCGTCGACGATGAGGAGTCGATTACCTTTCTCCTGAGGACGGAACTTGAGGAACTCCCCGACTTCGATGTCGATGTCGCTCTCAACGGCACCGAAGCCATTAATCTCATCCAATCCAAAATCTACGACATCATCCTGCTCGACATCAAGATGCCGCGCCTCAGTGGCATCGATGTGCTGAAGTTCATCACGGAACACTCTCCCACCACACAGGTCATCATGCTGACGAACGTGGTCGATTACAAGACGGCTATCGAGACCATCAAGCTCGGGGCGTACGACTTCATCAGCAAACCGTACGATCCGGAGCAGCTGCTCGTCACGATCCAGCGGGCTGTCGAGCGCCGGCAGCTGGTGATCGACAAGGAGGTGATGCAGCGCGAGTTGAATCGGATCAGTGGTCCGAGCGGGCTTATCGGTGAGAGCCCGTTGTTCCGGCATGTCGTCGAAAACGCACGGAAAGTCGCTGCCAGCGAGACATTCGTGTTGATTCAGGGGGCGAGCGGAACCGGCAAGGAATTGATCGCCCATATGATCCACAATGAAAGCCCCCGCCGAGACCAGCCCTTCGTCGCAGTGAATTGTGCTTCGATCCCGGATCAGTTGCTAGAGAGCGAGCTCTTCGGCCACGAAAAAGGTGCGTTCACGAACGCGTACTCGGCGAAACAAGGTCTTGTGGAGGTCGTGAACGGTGGTACGCTTTTTCTGGATGAGGTTGGCGACATCAGTCAGCCCACTCAAGCGAAACTGCTTCGGTTCCTGGAGACAGGGGAGTTCCGCCGCGTCGGCGGGACCGCCTCTATGAAGGTTGACGTGCGCGTCCTCTCAGCCACGAACAAGGACATCCAGCAGGAGGTGCAGGCCGCGAGGTTCCGGGAGGATCTGCTCTACCGGCTGAACGTTGTCAGCATCAAATTGCCGACGCTCCGAGAACGGAAGGAGGATATCCCGCTGTTGGTTGACTACTTTCTCAAGCGCAAATCAAAGGCGAAAGCGAAAGAGGTGAGCCCCGAGGCCCTGGCGATCTTGATGCGCTATGACTGGCCCGGCAACGTTCGAGAGCTCGAGCACGTCATCGAGGGGGGCATCGTGCTGTGCCAGGGCGACGTGATCGAGCCCGGGGATCTCTGGATGAATCCTGCGCTTTCGGGCCAGGCTACTGCTCCGGCTCACCAAGGACCGACGGACGTTCACGATGATCTACTCTCTCTCGAGGATCTTGAGAAAATTCACATTGAAAAGGTCCTCAGGTTCAACAACTGGAACCGTGTGAAAAGTGCTCACATGCTTGGGATCACTCCAAAAACTCTCTACCTAAAGATCAAAAGGTACCGTATCAAGATAGGCGGTCTTTCCGAACAACACTGACGCGCACCCCTCCTGGTGTATTTCTCTCCGAGATGCCATCGAGATCCTCTTCACCGGTCAATCAGTCCCCGTCTGAGGAGCCCTGAGTCGCTTTGTCTGCGAGCCCCAGCCGGTCAGTAGGTCTGAAGCAGACATGATGTCTTGGTTCAGCTCAGATCTCGCTGCCTTTCGGTCGCTGTAGTTCCAACGGGTTTGTCGGCCTCTGATCTGGATGCTCTCCGCCGTTGTCGACTCAGTGCAAAAAAAATCGCCCGAGCGCAACCTTTCCTGACAACTTACGTCTAAATCTGGTGGGAGCAGAAAATGCTACCTCCTTCTTGATGAGCCAGTCATCGGTCGCCTATGGTGGGACGGTCGAGAAACTGGCTCTTCCTTTTTTCCTCGTCGTTGCTGCCCTTGGGACCTTTCTTGACTTTCGGGGGTTTAATGAGTATTTTTTTTCGGGAAAGGCAATCGGTCCTGCGTCTGTTGCCAAAAGTAGACATACCTTCTCCCCTCCAGAGGGACTTCCGATGTCGGTTTTCCGAGGTGTCGATTACTTTGATTCAAGGGACATGCTTTCAGAGGATGAGGCCCTTGTGCGGGATACCGTGCGTAGTTTTGTCGATGAGAACGTCCTGCCAATCATCGAGAGACATTACGAAGAGGGGACATTCCCGATCGACCTTGTACCGAAGATGGCTGAGCTTGGCCTTCTGGGTGCGACCCTCCCTGCCAAGTACGGCTGTGCTGAGCTGAACAACGTTGCGTACGGACTCATGATGCAGGAGTTGGAACGCGGGGACAGCGCACTGCGAAGTTTCGCCTCGGTTCAGGGCGGCCTCGTGATGTATCCGATCTACACGTTCGGTTCGGAGGAACAGAAAGACCACTGGCTACCGAAGCTAGCCTCGGGCAAAGCGATCGGCTGCTTCGGCCTGACCGAGCCCGATTACGGCTCGAACCCAGCGGGGATGATCACGCGAGCCGAGAGGGGAAGGGGCGGGTACATCCTCAACGGGTCGAAAATGTGGATCACAAACGGCACGATAGCAGACGTCGCCGTGGTCTGGGCCAAGCTCCAGGGGGAAATCAAGGGATTCCTTGTCGAGAAGGGCACAAAAGGATTCACTGCCCCTGAGATGAGGGGAAAACACTCGCTGCGGGCTTCCGTGACCTCGGAGCTTGTCTTTCAAGATTGTCTCATCCCCGAAGCCAATCTCTTGCCGAAATCTGACGGCCTGAAGTCGCCTCTCATGTGCTTGAGCCAGGCACGCTACAGTATTTCTTGGGGGGTGATGGGGGCGGCGATGGCGTGCTACGAGACGGCCCTCGACTATGCAAGATCGAGAATTCAATTTGGCAAGCCCATTGCGGCGTTCCAGATGACGCAAGAGAAACTGGTTCACATGGTTACGGAGATCACGAAGAGCCAGCTTCTCTGTCTTCAGTTGGGTCGACTCAAAGACCAGGGGAAGGCGAAATCCACGCAGATATCGCTTGCCAAGCGAAACAACGTCCTGCACGCGCTGGAGATAGCGCGAATGGCTCGAGAAATTCTCGGGGCGAACGGCATTTTGAATGAGTATCCGGTGATGCGACATGCGGCGAACCTCGAATCGGTCAAGACGTACGAAGGGACACACGAAATGCACACGCTGATCGTCGGTGAAGATCTCACCGGCATACCGGCGTTTGTGTAACAGCCATAACCTCAAGAGATGTTATCCCCATGCCGATGAAAAAGATCCTTGGCGAAGCAATAACGTATGACGATGTTCTCCTTGTGCCGGCGAAGTCGTCTGTTCTTCCGCGTGAGACGGACGTGCGCACGAAGTTGACACGAGGAATAGAGCTGAACATCCCGCTGATCAGCGCGGCAATGGACACAGTAACGGAATCCGCCATGGCGATCGCTCTGGCGCGCGAGGGTGGGATCGGGATTCTCCACAAGAACATGTCGATCCCGGGGCAGGCTGAAGAAGTGGACAAGGTGAAGCGGTCGGAGAGCGGGATGATCCGTGATCCGATCACGCTCTCGCCGCAGCGGAAGGTGCGGGAGGCGCTCGAGGTCATGAAGAAGTACAGCATCTCCGGGATTCCGATTGTCCAGGATGAGAATCTCGTCGGGATTCTGACGAACCGCGATCTTCGGTTCGAGCCGAACATGGATCTGGAGGTCGCGAAGGTGATGACCAACGGCAACCTGGTAACCGCGCCGGTCGGGACGACGCTGGAGGAGGCGGAGGCGATCCTTCAGAAGCACCGGATCGAGAAGCTTCCCGTCGTCGACAAGAACGGCAAGTTGAAGGGTCTGATTACGTTTAAGGACATTCAGAAGAAGAAGCGTCATCCGAACGCGTGCAAGGACAAGCACGGCAGGCTGCGAGTCGGTGCGGCCGTCGGGGTGACCGTCGACACACTCGATCGCGTCGCCGCGTTGATCGAAGCGGGGGTCGATGTCATCGTTGTCGATACTGCTCACGGGCATTCCAGAGGCGTCATGGAGATGGTCAAGCAAGTGAAGTCGAGATTCCGTGTCGAACTCATCGCGGGCAACGTTGGTACGAGCGAAGCAACGAAAGATCTCATCAAGGCGGGTGTCGATGCAGTCAAGGTGGGGGTTGGACCGGGATCGATCTGCACCACGAGGGTCGTTGCGGGTGTCGGCGTCCCTCAGGTGACAGCGATTCTGGAGTGCGCGAAAATCGCCCGGCGGTCTGGGATCCCGGTTATCGCCGACGGCGGCATCAAGCAGACTGGCGACATCGCGAAAGCGATCGCCGCGGGGGCCGACTCCGTGATGATCGGCGGGCTCTTCGCTGGGCTGGAGGAGAGCCCGGGTGAAAAAGTTCTCTATGAAGGTCGAAGCTACAAAGTCTACCGCGGAATGGGTTCTCTGGAAGCGATGAGGGAGGGGAGCAAGGACCGATACTTCCAGGATGTGGAGGATGATGTTCAAAAACTCGTGCCCGAAGGAATTGAAGGGAGAGTCCCTTACAAGGGAACGCTGAGTGAAACGGTTCACCAAATGGTTGGCGGGCTACGGTCTGCGATGGGGTACTGTGGGTGCCGCACAGTTGCGGAAATGAAGCAGAATGCGCAGTTCCTACGAATGACCGACGCCGGTCTGCGTGAAAGCCATCCGCACGACGTCGCGATCACCAAAGAAGCCCCGAACTACCACCTCTGAGAACCCCGCCGAATGTATGAGCAAAGGCTTGCCGCAGTTCGACGCAGCTTGGAGTCCTCCAAGCTCGATGCATTGCTCGTCACGCACCTTCCCCACGTCCGGTATCTCACAGGGTTCTCCGGCTCCAACGGCTTATGCATCATCAGCTCCCGGCACCAGTATTTTCTTACCGATAGCCGCTATCGTGACCAGGCAAGAGAAGAGGTGACAACCTGCCCCGTCCTCGTTTCCAAGGACAGCTTGCATGAGGCAATCCTGAAGGCGCGTCTGTTGGCGGCCCGCATGAGGGTCGGATTTGAAGGCCAGTATGTGTCCGTCGATTCGTCGCTCTCCTTGAGGAAGACGTTCCCGAGGGTCACGTTCGTCTCGACCCGGTCTCTCATTGAGCGGTTTGCTTCGGTGAAGGACGAGTCAGAGATTGCATGCATCCGCCGGGCGGCGGAAATCACCGACAAGGTTTTTCGCAAGATCGTGGCGTTGCTGCAGCCGGGGATGAGAGAGCAGGATGTCGCTGCTGAAATCGGATACTACCACAGGAAGTACGGCGCTGAGGGAGACGCGTTCGAGCCTATTGTGGCAAGCGGCCTGCGCGGGGCGTTTCCCCACGCGAGAGCATCGACGAAAAAGATCCGGAGGGGTGAGCTCGTAACCCTTGATTTCGGGTGTCGTGTGGGCGGGTATCATAGCGACCTCACGCGGACCGTGGCGATCGGAAGGCCGAACCCGAGGGCAGAAAGGCTCTACAAGGTGGTGTTGGATGCCCAGATGAAGGCAGTCGAAGCAGCGCGGAGCGGTGTGACTGCGAGATCGCTGGACAGTGTCGCGCGGACGCACATCCGGAAGCGCGGGTTTGGCAGGTTCTTCAGACATTCGCTGGGCCACGGCCTTGGACTGCAGGTCCACGAAGCTCCGCGCATTTCATCGATGAGCAAAGAAATCCTTCGAAGCGGGAACGTCGTGACGATCGAACCGGGTATCTACGTCCCCGGCTTTGGCGGTGTGAGAATTGAAGACGACGTCGTTATCCGAGACGGCGGGTGTGAAGTGTTGAACAAATCGCCGAAAGAACTCCTGGTCGTATGAACAGCGATTTTCGAAAAGTCCTGATCATTGCATACTACTTTCCACCTCTTGGCCTCAGCGGTGTCCAGCGAACGGCCAAATTCGCCAAGTATCTGCCGAAGTACGGCTGGAAGCCGACGGTGCTGACGGTTGCTCCGACCGGCTACTACGCGTTGGATCCTTCGCTGTTGGCCGAGGTCGAGCAGGCAGGCACGGAGGTGGTGCGGGCGAGCTCCATCGATCCCAATCGGTTGTTCAGAAATCAGAAAATTGTTCGCATGCCGCCCGAAGGCGTCCGGAAGATCCTTCAGTTTGCGGGCGACACGTTCTTCTTCCCCGACACAAAGATCGGGTGGAAGTCGAAGGCCCTGCGGGCGGCGCACGGGCTGATGCAGCGCGAGAACTTTGACCTCATCTTCGCAACGGCTCCTCCGCAGACCGATTTTCTCATCGGCGAGGCGTTGAAGAAGAAATTCAAGATCCCACTCGTCCTTGACTATCGCGATGCCTGGCTGGACTACCCGTTCAAGTACTACCCCACGCCCGCCCATCGTTTCATTCATTATCGGATGGAGAAGCGAGTCGTGAAGGCTGCAGACAAGATCATCGTGACGATACGAAAGGTGAAGGAGAGTCTGCTGAAACATTACCTCGGCCTCGACTACCACGACGTCATCGTCATCCCGCAGGGATATGATCCCGATGATTTCAATTTTCCAAGCGCCTTGAAGACGCCACCACGCAGGAAGATGCGTATTACCCACGCCGGCACGTTCTACGCGGGCCGAAACCCGTCGGTGCTTCTGCGCGCCCTCCACAACACCTTCAAGGAGGTGCCACAACTCCGGGGACGCATCGAGTTGAACTTCATCGGCAATGTTCGGGACGAAGACAGGCTGACGGTCAACAAACTTGGATTGCAGAACGATGTCATCTTTCTCGGATATCTCGAGCACAAGGATTGCACCAAGCGCCTCATCGACTCCGACATCCTCTGGCTTGTTCTGGACAATGAGTTCCAGTCACCCGGCAAACTGTACGAGTATATCGGAGCACGCAAAACCATCCTTGGATCGCTAGCCAATGGTTATCTCAGACAACTCATCCTTGAGACCAAAGCCGGCCTCTGCGTGCCCCTGAATGATCTCGTAGCGCATGAAAAGGCGCTGAAGGAGCTTTATGTCCAATATGAACGGAACCGGCTGAAGCACATCACAGCCGAGTTCGCTGAAAAGTACAACCGTCTCGTGCTCACCGGAGAGCTTGCGAGGCAGCTCGAATCGCTGATGGACATCGACAAGAACGCAGTGGTGAAGAGGAAGGAGCGCACTAAATGAATGTCCTGGTCATCGGGTCCGGGGGAAGGGAGCACGCGCTCGCCTGGAAGCTGCGCCAGAGTCCAAGTGTGGAGGCGCTGTACTGTGCCCCTGGAAATGCCGGGATCGCGCAGCATGCTGAGCTCGTCCCTCTTAAAGCCACGGACCTTGAAGGGCTGCTGCGGTTTGCGCGAGAGAACCAAGTCGATCTGACGGTCGTTGGACCGGAGCAGCCTCTTGTCCTCGGCATCGTTGACGAGTTTGAGAAGAGCGGATTCAAGATCTTCGGGCCGACCAAAGGCGCTGCGAAGCTGGAGGGGAGCAAGGCCTTCGCAAAGGAGTTCATGGCCAGAAACTCGATCCCAACCGCTTGGTTCCGGAGTTTCTCTCTCGCACAGAAGAATGAAGCTGAGCGATTCATCAACGAGGTGGCCACTCCCATTGTGGTCAAGGCTGATGGGCTTGCCGCCGGCAAGGGTGTCGTCGTCTGCGAGACTCGGGAAGCGGCTCTCCTTGCTCTTCAAGAGATGATGGTGAAGAGAACCTTCGGGGCCGCCGGCGAAAAGGTCGTGATCGAGGAATGCCTCGTGGGTGAAGAGGCATCCATTCTTGCGATCACAGACGGCGAGAGGTTCATGACCCTGGCTCCGGCTCAAGATCATAAGCGGATCCTGGATGGAGACCGGGGAAAGAACACGGGGGGGATGGGTGCCTATGCTCCGGCGCCGTTGGTGACGAAGGAGTTGCGGAAGCGGATTGAGGATGAGATCATTGGCCCGACGCTCAGAGGCATGCGGAGCGCGGGCACGCCGTACCGGGGCTGCCTGTATTGCGGGTTAATGATCACGGGGGCGGGGCCGAAGGTCATTGAATACAACTGCAGGTTCGGCGACCCTGAAACGCAGGTCGTGATTCCACTCATCGATGGGGACTTTGCCGAACTGTTGATGTCGACAGCCGAGGGGCGACTCGACGAGCGATCCGTGAGACAGCATCCTGCATCCGCTGTCTGCGTCGTGATGGCTTCCCTCGGATATCCGGATGAGTACGGAACCGGGAAGGATATCCGGGGACTTGAATCGATGAAGCCCGAGGAGGGAGTCCTGGTGTTCCACGCAGGCACGCGTCTCGACGGCGAGAAGGTCCTGACCTCCGGAGGGCGGGTGCTCGGAGTGACAGCCGTCGGTTATGACTACGATCTGAAGGGGACGATCGACGCCGCGTACAGAGCCGTGGGGAAGATCACCTTTGACGGCGCGTACTACCGTAGTGACATCGGACAGAAAGCACTGCGCCGACGTGCCGATGCCAGACAATGAGGGAGTTGTGGTATGAACATTCTTGTCACAGGCGGGGCGGGATTTATCGGTTCTCACGTTGTTGACTCCTATCTCCACGCGGGCCACAACGTAGTCGTCATCGACAATCTCTCGACAGGCTCCATGAGAAATGTCAATCCGAAGGCGCAGTTCTACCAGCTCGATATCAGGAGCGAAGATGTGGAGGAGGTTTTCAAGCGGCACAGGTTCGACCTGGTGAACCATCACGCGGCGCAGATGGACGTCCGGAGGTCCGTCGCGGATCCGAGCTTTGACGCAAGCGTCAACGTGCTCGGAAGTCTCAATATCTTTGAGCTTGCACGAAAGCATCGCGCGAGGAAGATCATCTTCGCGTCGACGGGAGGAGCGATCTACGGCGAACAAGATTCCTACCCGGCAGACGAGGAACATCCGCTCCGACCTCTCTCTCCCTACGGCATCACGAAACTCACCACCGAGAAATACCTGTTCTACTATCAGCAGGTCCACGGGATGGACCATGTCATCTTGAGATATGCGAACATCTACGGCCCCCGCCAGAATCCGCTTGGCGAGGCGGGCGTCGTCGCAATCTTCGCGAACAAGATGCTGAAGGGGGGAGAACCGGTTGTCAACGGGGATGGCACGCAGACCCGCGACTACACATACGTTGACGACGTCGTAACAGCGAACCTCCTTGCGCTGGATTACGTCCGGTCGAACATTTTCAATGTTGGCACCGGGATTGAGACGAGCGTGAACGATGTGTTCCACACGCTGCGCCGGTACTTGAACCCCTCTTGTCCTGAGCGCCACGGCCCCCCGAAGGAAGGTGAGCAGCGACGGAGCGTCATCAGTTACAGCAGGATCCAATCGGAGCTCGGATGGGCGCCCCGCGTGCCGCTGGGGGAGGGCCTGCGTTTGACCGCCGAGTATTTCAAGAACTTGGCCTCATGACCGCCGTGTCTGAAGAGACCGACCAGATCGTCGAGAAGCTGGCCAGCGGGGATCGCCGCGCGATCGCCCGGGCCATCTCGTTGGTGGAGAACAACAGTGTCGCTTCCAGCGAGCTTCTCAAGAAAGCCTATGGCCGCACGGGGAGGGGGTATCGGATCGGCGTCACGGGCCCACCAGGAGCGGGAAAGAGCACACTGACGAACAAGCTGGCCAAGTGCTTTCGGAGACAGGGGCTCAGGGTTGGCATCATTGCCGTTGATCCGACGAGCCCATTTACCGGCGGCGCGCTGTTGGGCGACCGGGTGAGGATGTCAGAAGTGGAATTGGACGAGGGTGTTTTCATCCGGAGCATGGCGTCCCGCGGAAGTCTGGGCGGCTTGAGCAAGAGAGCCAAGGAGGCGGCGGACATCCTCGATGTGGCGGGCCACGATGTCATCATGATGGAGACGGTTGGTGTCGGCCAATCGGAGCTTGACGTCGCGGGGGCCGCAGATACGACCATCGTTGTGCTGGTGCCTGAGTCCGGGGATGGCATTCAGGCGATGAAGGCAGGCCTGATGGAGATTGCAGATTTCTTCGTGCTGAACAAAGCGGACCGACCCGGTGCCGAACAGGCCGTGATGTCACTAAAGATGATTCTGGGATTTCGTCCGCATCATGAGGGCAGCTGGATGCCGGATGTCGTCAAGACGCAGGCGAGCGAGGGAAAGGGGGTGGAGGAGGTGGCGGCGCTTATCAGGCGCCATCAGGATTTCCTGCGAGGGACCGGCGGCCTCGAGCAGAAGCGGAGGGCTCGTCTGGAGAGAAGGATCCGTGAAATCATCGACGATCAGCTCCACATCGACTTTTGGAACGGCGAACGTGCCCTTGGGCTCAGGAGGAAGATCGAGTTGATTCTCCAGCGGCAATCGAATCCGTACGATGCCGCGGCGGCTTTGATTCAAGATTTCAAGTCGGGACGAGGGCTGCAATAGACGGTTTCTTTCACCAATCATTGATCACTGAGGGAATGATGGAAGAGAAGATCTCACTCGAGCCGGGAATCGATTTCGAACTCACAGAAGAAATGAGGATGCTGAAGCAGACCGCGCGGGATTTTGCCGAGACGGAGATAAAGCCGGTTGTGATGAAGTACGACGAAGCTCAGGAATTTCCCGCGGAGATCGTCAAGAAGATGGCCGGACTTGGCTTCCTCGGTGCCACGATCCCCACCGAACTCGGAGGCGCAGGGCTCTCGCCCGTCGAGTTCGTCATCATCATGGAGGAGATTTCACGCGTCGACCCGTCCGTCGGTCTCATCCTTGCTGCGCACAGCGGTTTATGCCTTCACCACATTGCCACGTTCGGGAATGAGCAGCAAAAAAAGCGATATGTCCCTGATCTTGCTGCAGGGACGAAGATCGGCTCGTGGTGCCTCACGGAGCCTGGCTCCGGCAGCGACTCATCCGGCATGAAGTCAACCGCTCTGCTACAAGGCGACTCCTACATCCTGAACGGCACCAAGACCTTCATCACAAACGGTTCGCTCGCATCGACGTATGTTGTGCTGGCGAAGACGGATCCTTCCAGGGGGAACAAAGGAATCTCGGCTCTCATCGTGGAGCGGGGAATGAAGGGCGTCAGCGTTGGGAAGAAGGAGAACAAACTCGGTATGCGGGCGAGCGACACGGCGATGATGATCTTCGATGGCGTGAAAGTGCCGAAATCCAACCTGATCGGGAACGAAGGCGAAGGCTTCAAGCAGGCGCTGGCAGTGCTCGACAGCGGCCGGATCGGGATCGCAGCTCTTTCCGTCGGGCTCGGCCAGGGGGCTCTGGATGCCGCGCTGAAATACGCGAAGGAACGCGAGGCGTTTGGCAAGCCAATCGTGGAATTTCAAGGGATTCAGTTCAAGCTCGCGGATATGGCGACCGAGATCCAGGCCGCCAGGCTGATGACATATCGGGCCGCGATGGCGAAGGCGAGGGGTGAGGACATCAATATGCTCGCGGCGCATGCGAAGCTCTACGCAAGTGAGGCCGCTGAGCGCGCGGCAGCTGAAGCTGTTCAGATCCACGGCGGGTACGGGTACATCAAGGACTTTCCGGTCGAGAAGTTCTACCGCGATGTGAAACTCCTGACGATCGGTGAAGGGACTTCCGAAGTTCAGAAGATCGTCATCTCGAAGAGTCTCTTACGGACATGATCGCATTCTCTCGCTCCAGACCACGATGAGCAAGAACACCCTCTACGGGATTATCGCAGTCCTCTTCATTGTGTCCGGCGCTGCCGGCCTGGTCTATCAGATCGTCTGGTTCAAATATCTCTCCCTTTTCCTCGGCAATACGACCTATGCCCAGACGATTGTCCTTGCGACGTTCATGGGGGGACTTGCGATCGGAGCCTCCTTGTGGGGGCGCCGGGCAGACCGCACCGCCCGGCCGCTGGCGCTGTACGCAATCTTGGAGATGTTGATCGGCTTCTACTGCCTTCTCTATCCATTTCTTCTCAACCTCTTTAAGGCAGGGTTCGTCTCCGTTGTCCAGTCCTCCGATCTTCCGATCGACAGCTCTGCCGTGCTTCTGCTCAAGTTGGCAGTGAGTATTCTGACGCTGCTCCTGCCGACCATCCTCATGGGGGGGACGCTTCCTGTCCTTGTGCGGTTCATTTCGCACAGCGTCGAGGAATCGGGCAAGAATGTTGCGACGCTCTACTTCCTCAACAGTTTTGGTGCCGTTGTCGGGTCTTTGCTGGGCGGCTTTTTCCTCGTGCCGATCGCAGGACTGCACGCGACGATCTACACGGCCGGCGTCACGAATGTGGCGATCGGCGGCATAGCGCTGGGGCTCTCTGCATTGAATTTTCGGTTTGAGGCTCAGCCGGCTGCCTCAGAGGCCGGGACCGAAGGTGCCTTCTCCGACCTTCAGGTCTCCCTTGCAGTCGGCGTCGCCGGGATTTCCGGGCTCGCGGCGATGATTTATGAAGTCTCCTGGGTCAGGATGTTGATCCCCGTCTTGGGATCCTCGACCTATTCGTACACCCTCATGCTCGTGGCGTTCATTTCGGGCATTACCATCGGCAGCTGGCTCGTCTCCGTCTCGATTCATCGGATGAGAAATCTCTTCGGCGCGCTCGCGTTCTGCCAGCTGGGGGTCGGAGTCTCAATGGCCGCGATGGTGCCCCTCTATGGTCACGTTCCGTACTACTTCTGGCACGTGGGCGAAATCCTGACGAGAGCGGAATCCACCTATCCGATCTTTCTGGCGATTCAATTTCTCGTCGGCTTCTTCATCATGATTGTGCCGACCATTTTTCTCGGCATGTCGCTCCCGCTTGCGAGCCGCATCGCGACTCGCAGCGTGAAGGTGCTTGGCCGGTCGGTCGGGAATGTTTTCTCCATCAACACTCTCGGGACCGTGGTCGGCGCGCTCGCGGCGGGCCTTCTGCTGATTCCGCTCGCGGGGGTGCGCCACGCAATTGAGGTCGGCCTCATCCTCAACCTCCTGGCCGGCATCGTGCTCCTGTTCTTTCATCCGGAATTCGCCAGATGGAAACAAGCCGTCACCCTCCTCGGCTCGGTTGCCGTCATCGGTTTGTATTTCGTCCTCACGACGAACTGGAACCAGATGGTGCTCCTCTCCGGAATTTTCCGGCAGTTCGGCAAGGAGTACCTCCCTCCGCCAACCTTCGCCGAGTACCAGCAAATGAGTAGAGCGAACAGGGTCCTCTTCTACAAGGAGGGTGCTTCGGCGACCGTCGGTGTTGTCCAGGTGCCGACGTCGGATGTCAAACAGAATGTTCTGGTCATCAACGGCAAAGGCGATGCCTCCTCGATCGGCGATCTGCCGACGCAAGTGCTGCTCGGACAGGTCCCCTTGCTTTTCCATCCTCATCCGGACACCATCCTTGTCATCGGCTACGGGAGCGGCGTCACGGCGGGGAGCGTGCTGACACATCCGGTGAAGCTTGTCCAGGCCGTCGAGATCTCACCCGAGGTCATCGACGCATCGAAGTACTTCGAGGATGTCAACAATCATCCGCTGCAAGATCCGCGCGTGAAGCTGACGATTGACGATGCGCTCTCAGTTCTGAACCTGACGCGGGCAACGTACGACGTCATTATCAGTGAACCTTCGAACCCGTGGATCGCCGGCATCGGCAACCTCTATACGGTCGAGTTCTTCAAGGAATGCAGAAGGAAACTGAAGGCAGAAGGATATATGGTCCAGTGGTTCCATCTCTATGAAATTGACGATGAAACCTTCAAGCTCGTCGTACGCACGTTCGGTTCCGTGTTTCCCTATGTCACTGTCTGGCAGTCGCTTGTCGCCGACGTGCTGCTCATCGGTTCAAAGCAGCCGTTGGCGTTCGATGAGAAGGAGCTCCAGAGAAGATTCCACCTCCCGTCGGTACGTGCTGATCTCGATCGAATCGAGATTCCCGACGTGGCGACCTTGCTTTCGCTTCAGATGCTTTCCGATGAGCGTGTGGGCGAATACGCGGGACCGGGAGCGTTCAACACGGAGGATCGCCCCCTGCTCGAGTATTGGGCCCCGAGGGCGTTCTTCGCGAACCGCGGCGCGAATGACATCAACCGCTTTGATGAACGCCGGACATTTGGCGGGGCGAGCATCTTCTTGAAGCGACGGGTGGAGACGAAGCCGCTGACGGACGAGGAGCGGCTGCACATCGGCCTGCTGCACACCGCCGGGAACAGAGGTAACCCGCTGCTGGGTTACTCAATGCTCGAGGACTACATCCGGAGACATCCGGGAGACGTTACCGCTCTCAAGGCGATGGCGGAGCTCACGGAGAAATTGGGAAGACAAGAGGAATACGAGGCGTATCTCGGACGGCTCGCTCAGCTCCGTCCCGACGATCCTGTCATCCTTGAAAAATACGCGTGGCTTAAATACTCGCGGGGCCGCCCGGTCGCAAGCTCCTTTGCCCCCTACAGCGCGGAGCTCTCAGAACGACTCCTGAAGCGCTGTGTCGAGCTCTCAGCCGATACGGTCGATTACTATCGAGCCAGGCTGGGCGATCTCTACTTTGGCATTCAACAGTTTCAAGACGCGCTCGACAACTATCGGCGTGCCCTCCTGATCCGAGAGAAACAGACGCCGGATCCTCGGCTTCATCAGGACGTTCTCCTCCTGCAACTTGCCAAATGCTACCGACATCTCGGCGAGAACGGGCAGGCGATCAGCTACGCGCTTCAGGCGGCTGGTCTCAATCCTCGAAACGAAGAAGCCAAAGATCTTTTCTATTCGATCTGGACTCGGGGAAATACAGGAAATCGCGATTCATCGAAAAGCCGCAGGTGACAGGCGCAGAAGGGAATTCCATGTCGCTGATTGGAACTGAAATCAAGAAAGACGAAGCCTTTCGCAAGAACGAGGAGTATCTTCTCGGCTTGCTGAAGAACCTGAAGGCGAAGGGCGAGATCATCAAGCAGGGAGGCGGCAAGGAAGCTCTCGAAAAGCACACGAAACGCGGGAAGATGTTCGTCCGGGAGCGAATTCAGAGATTGATCGACCCCGGTTCGCGATTCCTGGAGATCGGCCTGTTCGCCGCCTATGGAATGTACGAGGAATATGGGGGCGCGCCTTCGTCGGGCACCGTGTTCGGCATCGGCAAGATTCAGAATCGTGATGTCGTGATCGCGGCCAACGACGCGACGGTCAAGGCAGGGGCGTGGTTCCCGATCACGTGCAAGAAGAATCTCCGCGCCCAGGAGATTGCGATGGAAAATCGGCTGCCCATCGTCTACCTCGTCGATTCTGCGGGTGTTTTTCTCCCCCTGCAGTCTGAGATCTTCCCCGACAAGGAGCACTTCGGACGGATCTTTCGCAACAACGCAGTGATGTCATCAATGGGCATCACGCAAATCGCAGCAGTCATGGGGCCCTGCGTTGCAGGCGGCGCGTACCTGCCGATCATGAGCGACGAGGCGATGATCGTCGACAAGACGGGGAGTGTGTTCCTGGCCGGGTCGCATCTCGTCAAGGCGGCCATCGGCGAAGAGATTGACAACGAGGCGCTCGGTGGGGCGACCGTTCACTGCGAGATCAGCGGCGTGACGGATCATGAGATGAAGGACGACGAGGAATGCCTGAAGAAGATCCGCGGCATCATCGGCAAGCTGGGAGAACGGCCTCGCGCAGGATTCAGCCGCGAAACGCCCAAGCCTCCCAAATTCCCGGCTCACGAGATCTACGGGATTCTTCCGGCCGATCGAGCCAAACCCTTCGATATGTACCAGGTCCTTGCGCGCATGGTAGATGAGAGTGAGCTGGAGGAGTGCAAAGCCGGCTTTGGGAAGACCATCATCACTGGCTACGCGAGGATCGACGGATGGGCGGTGGGCATCGTCGCCAATCAGCGTGCGGTCGTGAAGACGAACAAAGGCGAGATGCAGGTCGGGGGCGTG
>Ga0315277_10000220_pt1 | contig 96715 bp, 73 predicted proteins | sample YL17G05_15_MG_FD_203695 | JGI IMG/M metagenome (GOLD analysis project Ga0315277, IMG submission 203695) | Sediment microbial communities from Yellowstone Lake, YNP, Wyoming, USA - YL17G05_15 | ecosystem: Environmental > Aquatic > Freshwater > Lake > Sediment | place: USA: Wyoming | collected...
TCATCGAGCCGGAGAGCCTCAGGGCGCGCAACATCTTCCTAGCGGTGTCACTGCCCATCGCCATCCTGACCCTAAACCCCATGCTCATCATCCTGGCTTCGGTTCTCATCCCCAAGATGAAGCGCCGTGCCTTCAAATGGGCCCGGGAGAACGAGATGTGGAAGGCCCTGCGCCGCTTCCTTGACGACTTTTCGGAATTCAAGGAACTTCCTCCGGAATCCTACAAGCTCTGGGAGCACTATCTCGTCTTCGGTATCCTCTTCGGCAATGCCAAGAAGATCGTCAAGATGCTCCCGATGATCCTCCAGGACGAGCGGGCGGTGGCGCCCGTTTGGTATTATGGTTATAATCGGATGGCTTTCATCGGCTCCGGCGGCCTCGAGAGCATGATCGCGACGATCGAGCACGTTTCCTCGTCCATCGCCCAGGCCAGCACCTCGGCCGCCCATTATTCGTCGGGAGGCGGGGGGGGCTTCAGCGGCGGCGGTGGCGGAGGAGGAGGGGGCGGCGGCGGTTCAGCGGGATAAATACGTCGGTTTCGCCTTTGAAGGACCCAGAGATATCCCTTTGAAAAGCGCGGATTCTTATGTAGACGCAGGCTTTAGCCTGCGTTAATTAATGAAAAACCATAAGATCATCACTTTCTTGGCGGCCTTGCTTATCCTGGCCTCCTGTGCCCGCGAATCCGAAGAGGCACGAATACTGAAATTCATGAACAGCGTCGGGAAGCTTGTCGAAAAGAAGGACCTGTCCGGGCTTCTCACGGTCTTGACTGATGATTACGCGGACTTCGAAGGCCGTGACAAGAAGGCCACCGAAGCTCTTGTCGGAGATTATTTCCAGCGCCGCTTCGGTATCGTCATGCATCTCCTTCACACGAAAGTCGGGGACATCACGGCCGGCGGAGAAGCCTCTCTAGAGACCGACGTCGTGCTGTCCTCGGGAGGAGCCGAGGTCTTGAGGAAGATCGTCCGCTTCGCCGGGGACTTCCACAGGTTCAAGCTCGAGCTCAGGAAGACGCCGGAGGGCTGGCGGATCAGCCGGGCCGAATGGAAATATCTGGCGCTTAACGACTTATTCCCTGAGTCTCTGCCGATCCTTAAAAAGTTCTTTTCCGGCATTTAGGCTGTCGGCACCGGTTGTTGAACGCTGTGAACCGTTTTTTCGTATTATATAGATGGTTCTCTTTTATCCCGTATGAATTGGGTTCGTGGCTTGTGGGATCGCCGAGAAGGGCGCAGGGGCAGCTCCCGGAGAAAGCCCTCGAAGGGCCGAGCGGGCACGGTTCCTCTAAATGGGACCCACTCAAGATGGGAGAGAACCATTTATTGAAATGTTAAAAAGGAGGCTCAACATGGCCGAAGAGAAAAAAACCAGGACCGAGGAATTCAAGCTCAACGGGGACGAGATCCTCAACAAGCTCAAGGAACTCCTTCACCAGGGCAATATCCGCCGGATCATCCTGAAGGACGAGAGCGGCAAGACGTTCATGGAGATCCCGCTGACCGTGGGCGTCGTCGGCGCCATCGTCATCCCGGTCTGGGCCGCTATCGGGGCCATCGCGGCCCTGGTTTCCAAGCTCACGATCGTCGTCGAAAAGGTCGAGGGCTGAGTGAGATAAAATCCCCATTGACCTGTCGCTTGACATAATTTCTATTCCTCCGCTATCTGTGCTATAAATAATCTTCTTTGACTCTTAAAGAGGCTTTTTTAGGGAGGAGCGGAGTGATATGAAAAAGAGATTATGCACGGCGGCATTTATCTTTGCGGCGGCTTTGGGACTGTCCCCAGCGCTGTCGGGACGGGCGGAGGCCGATACGAAAGGGTTCGACCTCATGCCCATGCCGGCCAAGGTCGTGCCGGCTGAGGGCAAGCACCGGGTCATGGAAGGCTTCTATGTCGCCGGCGCGACGGGCCCGGCCGCACGGGCTTTTAAGGCCGCTTCCCGTTTCATGTTCAGGCTTTCGGGAAGGACGGGGCTCTTCTTCAAACAGGACTTCCTCCTGACGCAGGCCGCGAGCGAGCCGGCGTCGCTCGTCTATAAATACGAGAAGGTCGGCAAGCTCGAGCCGTTCGAGGACGAGGCTTACAACCTCTCCATCCGGCCGGATAAGATCGAACTCACGGCCAGAACGGACATCGGCGTCCTGAGGGGACTTGAGACACTCCTTCAGCTCCTGGCTGCGGATGACCAGGGATACTATTTCCCTTGCCTTGAAGTCCAGGACGGCCCCCGCTTTACGTGGCGCGGTCTCATGATCGACGCCGGCCGGCATTTCATGCCCGTGGACATGGTCAAGAGGACCCTCGACGGTATGGCCGCCGTCAAGCTGAACGTCCTCCACTGGCACTTGACGGAAGACCAGGGCTTCCGGATCGAATGCAAGACCTATCCCAAGCTCCACCAGTTCGGCTCGGACGGCCTCTATTACACCCAGGACCAGATCAAGGACGTCATCGCCTACGCCGCCGAGCGCGGCATCCGGGTGATGCCCGAGTTCGACATCCCCGGGCACTCGACGAGCTGGTTCGCAGCCTATCCCGAATACGCCAGCGGGTCCGGGCCTTACACCGTCGAGAGAAAATTCGGGGTCTTCGCTCCGACCTTCAACCCGACCGAAGAAAAGACCTACAAGTTCTTCGACGGGTTCCTGAAGGAGATGGCCGGACTTTTTCCCGACCCCTACCTGCACATCGGCGGCGACGAGGTCGAGGGCGGCGAATGGAAGGCCAACCCTAGGATCCAGCAGTTCATGAAAAAAAACGGCATTCCCGATAACCATTCGCTTCAGGCCCACTTCAACAAGAGGATCCTGAAGATCCTGACCAAATACGGGAAGAAGATGGTCGGCTGGGACGAAGTCTTCCAACCCGGCCTGCCCGCGAACATCGTCATTCAGTCCTGGCGCGGCCAGGAGTCCCTGGTTGAGTCCGCCCGCAAGGGCTACCAGGGCCTGCTCTCGAACGGCTACTACATCGACCTCTGCCAGCCGGCGTGGGAACATTACCTTAACGATCCCATCCCCGAAACGAGTCCCCTGACGGACGACCAGAAAAAGTTCGTCCTGGGGGGAGAGGCTACGATGTGGGCCGAACTGATCACTCCGGAAACGGTCGATTCGCGCATCTGGCCGCGGACCGCCGCGATCGCCGAAAGGTATTGGTCGCCCCAGTCCGTCAAGGATGTGGAGGACATGTACCGGAGGATGAACATCACGAGTCTCCAGCTCGAGGAACTCGGACTGAAGCATCTAAGCTACCAAGCCATGCTGTTGCGCCGGTTGGCCCGCTCGGAAGCCGTCGCCCCCCTCAAGGTCCTGGCGGACGTGGTCGAGCCGCTCAAGCGCTATGAGCGGCATGAACAGGCGACCTATACGTCCCTTTCTCCGTTCACCCGGTTCGTGGACGCCTGTCCGCCCGAATCCATGACGGCCAGGGAGTTCGCGGCATTGGTCGACCGCTTCCTTCAGACCAGGGACCAGGCGTTGGCGCGGGACCTTAACGCCATGCTCGTCTGCTGGCGCGACAACCACAAGGCCCTGCTGCCGATCATCCAGGGGTCCCCGGTCCTTGAGGAGGTCCGGCCGCTTTCCGAGGCCCTGACCCTGGCCGCCGAAACCGGGATCAAGGCCTTCGACCTGGTCCTGTCCGGGCAAAAATCCGACCAGGTCTGGGCGGATGAGATGGCCCGGGCGCTCGCCGAAGCGAAGAAACCCAAGGCCCATGCCGAGCTGGCTGTCCTGCCTGCCGTTGAAAAGCTGGTCAAGGCTTCGGCGGGCCTTTGAGGGGGAAGAATGGGTCCCGAGTATGAGATCCTGCTTCTCAACGAAGATTTCGATCCCGGGGATGAAGCCGTGCGCTGGGACCTTATCCCGGTCCTGACCATCAAGGACTACCTTTGGCTCGACAACGGCTACAAGCCCCGCGTCGAGGCCCGCGCCGGATTCTCCGAACATTATCTCTATGTATATTTCAAAGCATTCGAGAAACGGGTCCGTGTCCGTCACATGGGGTTCCAGGAGCCCGTCTATACGGACAGCTGCGTCGAACTCTTCATCGACCCCTTCCCGGAAAAGGGGCTCGGCTACATCAACTTCGAGACCAACGCCGCGGGGGCCCTGCTGGCCGGGTTCGGGAAGGGAAGACACGAGCGGAAGCGCCTCCCTCCCGAGGACCTGGCCGGGTTCAGGATCGTCGCTTCGATCCACGGGCCGATCGACGGACCTCACGGGGCCGACTTCTGGACGGTCCATTACAGGGTCCCCCTGATGCTGTTCAAGAATTATTATGGGGACATGATCAGGCCCGGGCTCGAGGGGAGGGCCAACTTCTACAAATGTGGAGACGAGACGGAATTCCCCCATTACGGGGCCTGGTCGCCTCCGCGGACGAAGGCGCCGGACTTCCACAGGCCTGAATTCTTCGGGAAGATCATTTTCTCGGAAAGAAGTCTTAACATCAAAGCCTAAATAGGGTCTCCGGACTCTTCGAAGGCGCGCCCCTAGCCTAAAACCTCTTGTCCTACGAAAGGAATTGATATCACAGGCACCCGGCGTATTTCCTGTTTCCGCGAAAACGCCTATAATCAAATCGTGTTTCCTAAAAAAATGATCCGGGCCTTCTTGATCTTGCTCTTTCTTGCTCTTGGGAGTCCTCCTCTCTTTTGCCTCCAGTCTTCCGGATCTACATCGCAAAGGGTCACCGACAGCCTCGGCCGGAGGGTGGTCCTTTCGGCGAGGGCGGAAAAGATCCTGTCCCTTCAGCCCGAGATCACCCGGATCGTGATCGCCCTCGGGGCGGGGGAGAGGCTTGTCGGCGTGGACTATTTCATTCTCAAGCATGACCATCTCTTTCCGACGATCTTCCCGGGGGGCCGGAAGCTCCCGGCGGTTTCCAACACCCCGGAAGACATGAACTTCGAGATGGTGATGAAGCTCGATCCGGACATCATTTTCGTCTCTCCCACCGAGCTCCAGATGGTCGATTCGCTTCAGAGCAAGGTCCGAAGGCCTGTCGTCGCTCTAGCCTCCATGGGAAGCTTCGACAAGCTCCTGGAGGAGATCAAGCTGGTAGGACGCGTGCTCGGGCGCGAGAAGCGGGCCGCCGAGCTCGTCGGCGATTTTCAGTCGAGGGTCGAGGCCGTGCGGAAATCGGTCTCTTCGGTCCTCCCGGGCAAGAAACCGCGGGTCTATATGTCCTTCTGGGGCTCGCTGACACGGACCCCGGTGACTTACGAGCCCGTGGACATTGCCGGCGGGATCAATTGCGCGGAGGGCATCCTGCCCGCGTACCTGGGAACCATCGCCACCGTCGTTCAGCTCGAGCAGATCGTGATATGGCAGCCGGATGTCTTCCTCGTCCAGGGCAACTATCCGCCGCGCGAAAGACCGGTAACCGTTGAGGGCGTTCTCCTGGACAAACGGTTCGGCTCGCTGCCGGCGGTCAGGAACAGGAAGGTCTTCTATACCTTCGGGTATTGGTATTGGTGGGACCCGGCCGAGGTCCTGGTCGAGACGCTCTACCTGGCCCGATTGTTCCATCCGGAGGCTGCGGGTCCTGTCAGCCTCGAAACGGAAGGGAACGAGATCTTCAAGAAATATTACGGGATCGAGGGCGGGTTCTCGTCGTTATGCCGGGTCCTCGAATGTGGACGATGGGATGAAAAATAAGAAGGCGAAGGTCCTCGCGGTCGTTCTCTTCCTGCTCCCTTTTATCCTGACCCTGGCGTCCTTGAGCATCGGCCGTTTTCACATTCCGCCGAAGGACCTGGGGCGCACCATCATCCAGGCGATTTCGCCGTCAGCCGGCCCCGAGGTTTCCGCTGCTGCCCGGGACATCCTTTTCCGTATCCGCCTGCCGCGGCTCCTCCTCGCCCTCATGGCCGGGGCGGCTCTTTCGGTCTCCGGGGCCTCTCTCCAGGCGCTCTTCAAGAACCCCCTAGTCAACGAATATATTCTCGGCATATCTTTCGGGGCGGCTTTCGGCGCGGCCCTATCCCTCGTCTTCCTGGGCAAGAATTTCCCTGCACAGGCCGCGGCCTTCATCTTCGCCCTGGGAGCGGTCCTCGCGGTCCTGCTCATCTCGGGACGTTTCGAGTCCCATACCGTCTCCCTCCTCCTGACCGGGGTCATCGTCTCGGCCTTCTTCCAGGCCCTCTTGTCCCTGGTCGAATTCTTCGCCAGCCCATATGCCCTCCAATCTCTTTTCTTCTGGCTTATGGGGAGCCTGTCCTTGGCGACGTGGAAGGACCTTTCGATCTCCCTGCCCGTCATGGCCGTCGGCGTCGCCGCCCTCATCCTGATGAGGTGGAGGCTCAACGTCCTTTCCCTGAGCGAGGAGGAGGCGAAGTCCATGGGGGTCAATGTCCGCCGGGAGAAACTCCTGGTCATCCTCCTGACCTCCATGATCACGGCCGCGGCCACGGCCGTGGCCGGTGTCATAGGCTGGATCGGGCTCATCGTCCCCCACCTCGTCCGGATGATGGTCGGGGCGGACAACAGGAAGGTCGTCCCGCTGTCGGCCGCCCTGGGGGCATCCGTTCTGATCATCGCCGACGACATCACGCGCGTCGCGGCTACGTTCGAGATCCCCATCGGCATCCTGACGAGCCTCATCGGCATCCCCTTCTTTATCATCCTGCTCCGGCGGTCCGGGAAGGTCTGGCTGTGAGCATCGAGGTCCGCGGGCTTTTTTTCGGCTATGAAGATTTCCGGCTTTCCGTAGAGGACCTTTGTTTCGAAGGCCGTAAAGTGACGTCCATCGTGGGAAGGAACGGAGCGGGAAAATCGACCTTCCTCAAGTGCCTGGCGGGTGTCCTCCCGGTTCCCAAGCCGTCTCTCTTTCTGGACGGCAGAAACCTCGCTTCGTTGAGGGTCCGGGAGCGGGCAAAACTCATCAGTTACGTGCCGCAGGAACTCGTCCTGGCCTTTAATTACAGCGTCCTGGACTTCGTCCTGATGGGCAGGGCGGCGTTCCTTTCTCCGTTTTCCGTCCCTTCGCGGGAGGACCTCGGGACGGCCGCGGAAGCGCTCCAATTTGTCGGCCTGGAGGGATTCGAGAAGCGCGACTTCTCCCGGCTGAGCAGCGGCGAACGCCGTCTTGTCCTCATCGCCAGAACCCTGGCCCAGAGCGCCGAGATCCTCCTCCTGGACGAGCCGACGACGTTCCTTGACCCCAAGCACGAAGTTGAGGTCATGAATCTATGCCGGAAGCTGGCTCTGGACAAGGGCAAAACAGTCATCGTCACCCTGCACAACCTGGAAATGGCGATTAAATACTCGGACGCCATGGTTTTTATGAAGGAGGGGAGGGTCGTGGCCTCCGGGAGGCCCGACGAGGTCCTGAACACGGACCTCCTGGAACAGGTCTATGACATCCCGATGTCCATCGTGACCTATGACGGGAAGAAGATCATCCTAAGATAGGACGAGATAGGACGCCGCGCTTAAAAAAAAGGCCCGCCCCCGGTATTCCGGGGACGGGCCTTTCTGCTGCTTCTGCTTAAGAACTAGAACGAGAACTTGAATCCGAGGCGGGCGCTCAGGGGCAGACCGCGTTGGGTTGTACCGACCGTACCCTGACCGTCACCGTAGAGCCAAAAGTCTTTGCCGAAGCGGGGATTCAATACTGGATTGTAGTCATTGATGTTCCAGTTACCGGCGAGAAGCGTATCATAGCTAATCTCGACGCTGCCGGAATTGTAAATCTGGTAGATTCTCTGTGCGGTTCTGGTGTTGAAGACGTTGTCCACGTTAAGGTTGATGTTCAGGTTGTTCTTGCCCAGTTTCAGGTTGTATTCGAGGTAGATGTTGGCAAAATAGAAGAAGGGGGTGCGGCCCAAGTCGCCGCGACCGAAGGGCAGGTAGCCCTGGACGTCCATGGCGTATTCGGTGGAGACCGGGATGCCGCTCATGGCGTTTAAGACGACTCCCGTGGTCAGACCGAAGGGGAAGGAATATGAGCCGTAAACTTTCAAATAGTGGGGACGATCGCCGGACATGGGGCCGTCGATGGGGTTCATTTTCTGGTCAAAAGCCAGGTACCAGAGGTCGAAGTAGCGCGCGACGTTGGGGTCAACGCGGCCGCTCTCGTCACCCGAGGCCAAGCCCGAGTAGTTGCCCCTCAGGCTGCTCAAGGTGTAGGAGATGCCGCCGGTCCAGTTGTCGGAAAAGCGCTTGTCCAGGGCGAGGTTCAGAGCATAGTATTCCCTCTTGGCTTTGGGGATGTCCGGGGCGCCCTGGGGGATCGCGCCGCTTGCTTTTTGTTCTTCCCATCTCGCTTTGATGTAGGGGCCGCCGGGATTGGTGATGAAGTAAGCTTCGCCTAGGGGTGTCATGATGCCGATGTCCTCGATGGCCCACAGGAGATTCTTTCTGACCACGCGGGCAGAGAAAGCCAGGTTGTCGGAAATTTTCTTTTCCAGGCCCAGCGCCATTTCGATCTGGCTCATGGCCTTCATGTCTTTGTCGGTGGTTTCGTAGGAGGGGATACGGAAATCAAATACCGCAAGAGGTGTGCCGTAGTTCCAGCCCGATTGTCCGATTTTATCAAATTCGTAGGTGTCGAGATTGTAATAGGCGCTCTTCCATTTATCACCGCCGAAGGAGCCCGCGGCCATTCTCAGCTTCTGGACATCGTAGAACATGCCGACCGAGCCGAAGACCTTTAGGGTGGAGTCACCCTTGACGTCCCAGATAAAGCCGAAACGGGGTGCCAGTTTGTCTGCGAAACCCCATTTGACCGGGATGGCGTCCACAAAAAGGGGATTGTCGCTGTAGGAAGGGATGTATTCCGATTCGGTGCGGAGCCCCAGGTTCACGGTCAAACGGTTGGCGATGGTCCAGCTGTCCTGGAGGTAAATGGCCCAGCGGTCGGAGTAGGCCTTGTAGACAAATCCAACCGGACCCGTAGCTTCGTTGTTGCGTACGCCGTAATAGCCATACTTGCCGCGGCCGTAATCTTTCCCATAAGCGATAAAATTGCGGTCCCAGCCCAAACGGACGATCGGGAAAATATTTCCCTGGTCGTAGTTCTGGCCCTGGTGGACGAGCTGCACGCCGGCTTTCCAGTTGTGTTCGCCGCCCAGGTTCATGAAATAGGAGAAATCGGCGTTGACGCTGAACATTTCATCCAGCGAATTCGTGCGCGCGACAGGATCGTTTGCCGTGCTGGCCCAATCGGAAGGACGTTGGTAGGAAGCGGGGACATCGAGAAGGTCCTGATTGGTGGTGGGGAAGTAGCCGCCGGGAGCTTCGGTCTGGAACAGGTAGCGGGGGCCGGGAGGAGTGACCAGCGGTTTGTAATTGTTCTGCCCGAAGTAGCTGCCGCGCAGGCTGGCCATGAAATTGTTGCCCATGGTCAAATCGAACGAGACGTTGCCCGAAAGGTTGGGGTAGCTAAAACCGTAGTCGTCATAGGAAATCGCGGGGCTGGGATTGCCGGAACCGGTGCTCAGGTCGCCTTTGTACTTGTAGAAGTTGTTGACCACGCTGGCGCTCACGCGCAGGTTCTTCATCGGCTGGGCGGTCAGTTTAAGCTGGGCGTTCCAGGTGTTTTCGGTCCTTTCCCAATCTTTGACCGCCCCGTTGGAAAAGTAAGTGACGGTCCGGGTGTTGGTGTAGTAAACGGGCATGAAGGAGCCGAAGAACCAGAGTTTGTCCTTGATGACGTAGCCGCCCAGACTGAATCCGCCTTCCAGGCGAGAATCATTGTTTTTACCGATCAACTGATCGTACGTGTAATACTTGGCAAGTTTTGAATTTTTTTTGTCGACCTCGAGCGAATCGCTGAAGGGGGCGCGCAGGGCGGAGCCGTTGTAGTAGCCGAGGACGTCGCCGTGAAACTCGTTGCCGCCGGAACGTGTCACCACGTTGATGACACCGCCCAGCGAGCCGCCGAATTCGGCAGCGTAACCGGAAGACTTGACCTGCACTTCATCGACGAAGTCGAAGGAGACGCTCTGGCCGACGTTGCCTCGCACCAGGTTGGTGGTGTTGGCGCCGTCGACGTAGTACATGTTTTCCAGTCCCGTGGCTCCGTCCACCGAAGTGCCGCCGATCATGGGCTCGGCGGAGATGCCGGGGACGGCGGTGACCAATGAGTCGAAGTTACGGCCCTTGGGCAGGGTCTGGAACACTTCGCGGGTCAGGGTCATGCCTCTGGCGGTGCTCTTGACATCGATCAAGGGAGATTGGCCGATGACCGTGATCTGTTCCTCGAGCTTGCCGAGCTGCAGGGTCTCCTTGATCGAGATCGTCTGTTCCAGGATGACGGGGATCTGTTCCCGGACCAGCGTTTGGAATCCCGGGAGACTGAAGACGAGCTTGTACACGCCCGGCACCAGGGAAAGGAGCCGGAAGGTGCCGTTCTGGTCCGTGATCGCCGTAGCCTTGCCCACCATCTTGGGAGACGTCGCTTCGACGGTAACCCCGGGCAAGGGATTGCCGTCGCTGTCCATGACCGTGCCCACAACCTTGGAGCTGGTCTGCTGCGCGGAAACGAAGCTTCCGACGAGCAGAAGACAGAAAGCTAAGTAAATAGTCTTTTTGAGCATTTTTAATGCCTTCCTTTCAATTCAAAAACCAAACCCCAAAAGAAACCTTGCCCTTTTTTTATCTTCTCGCCTTGCCGACTCACCTCCTTGATAAGGTGGCTTAAACACTTTATAAAGCTCATAATTATTGATTGACAACCGTTTAATTATGCAAGTTTCATGCCAGAGAATAATTCTTTTATTTTATTTATTAACAGCCACTTAAAATCCAGTGTCCCTTCGTAAAATCCAACTATTTGAATTATATTCAATAATATGAATCTCATAAGAGGCTACTGCAATTTTTCCAGTCCCTTAAATTCCCGGTAGGGGCTGACGTAGGACAGGACCTCATCGTCTTTGGCTGTTTGGGCTTTCAGGACCATGCGAACGAGCATCTCTCCCACACCGGGGCCGAGCATGAATCCCTGGCCGCACATGCCCACGGCCAGAAGGTACCCCTCGACCTCCTTCGTCCAGCCGATGATGGGGAAGGCGTCCGGCGTCATGGGATAAAGGCCGCGCCAAGTCCTCCGGACCCGGAGGTTCTTGAGCCTGGGGATGACGTCGACCATCCGCCGGGCCGCCATGGGAAGGAATTCGCTGGTTTCCCGAACGTCGTAACCCCAGAGGTTGGGGCTCGGCGTGATGCAGAAGAGGACCTGGCCGGTGGCGTGCTGGTAGAAATAATAGTTCGCGGACCCCTTGGCCGGCCGGATGTCCACGACCAGGGGCTCTAGGAAGCGCGATACGGCCTCCGTGACAGCCCCTTCATGCTGGTCCGGCGTCACGGCGACGTCGACGCCGGCGAACTTGCCGACCTCGGCCGCCCATGGGCCGGCGGCGTTGATAACGACCTCCGCTCCGTACTCGCCCTTGTCGGTCCGGACGCCTCGAACGCGGCCGCTCTCGATAATGAGGCCGGTCGCCTTTTCTCTGAAATGGAATTCCGCGCCGAGGCGCTTCGCGTGTTCATAGAACGCTTCGACGACCAGGAGGGGAGAGGCGTTGCCGTCATCCGGGGAAAGTGTTCCGCCGATGAGCCCGTTGGGATTGATGCCCGGAATGGCCTCCATAATCCCTTCCCTGTCCAGCCAGCGGATGTTCAGACCGAAGGAATTCTGAACGATGAGCAGGTCCTTGAGGATTTTCTCCTCTTCCGGCCGGTAGGCCACATAACAGTAGCCTCCCTTGTGCCACTCCAGATCGTCGCCATGGCGTTCTTTCCAGGTCGAGATGATCTCGAGGCTCCTCAAACAGAGGCGGATCTTGGCCGGGTCCGAATGGGTCGCCCGGAGACCTCCGATGGCGCTCTTGTTCGAGCCCTGGCCCGGACTCGGAAATTGGTCGATGACGAGCGTCCGGACCCCCGCATCCGCTAAAAAGAAGGCCGTCGGAGTGCCGACGCTCCCCGAGCCGATGATGATGGCATCCAACGATCTATTGGGAGACATGTTCGTCCTCTTCGGATGAGAGCCCCGCGAAGACCCCCAGGGGGACCTCCATGAACAGAGGCCTCTTCGGCTGGTCGATGATCTCGCTCTCAGGCACCCCCTCCTCCCGGAAGAGGCCGTGGACGAGCGGAGTGCAGGTCTTGGCGCCGCAGGACCCCATGGACGTCCTGGTCACCGCCTTGATCTGGCTGATGTCGCGCGCCCCTTCCCGGATGAGCTTCCGGATCTCTCCCGCCGTGACCCTCTCGCATCGGCAGACAATCGTGTCATCGGCGGTCCTCTCAACATAGCGGTCCATGGGTTCGCTCGCTTTTTCGGGTTGGATGCGTATCCCCGCGATCCTCTTGGCATATTCTTTCGGGGCGCGGACCTTTATGATGACGGTGCGGTCGTTGGCTTTGACGGCCTTGACGGCGACGACCTCCACGTTTCCCAGGGGAGCGCCTTCTATATCCTGCATCATGACCCTTTCCCCGGCCTTGAGGCTCTCCTTCAGGAATTCGTAAGAGATGGACACGGTGGGGAACTCGGCGTCCTTGCGGAAGTCGACAAGGGTGATGGCCAGGCCGGGGCAGATGGCGACGCACTTTTCGCAGCCGGTGCAGTCCTTGCCGTCCCCGCGGACGAGGAAAGCCGGCAGCCCTCGGATGTCCACGGGATCGATCTTGATCAGGTCCCTGGGGCAAACGGCGGTGCAAGGATCGCATGGGATCTCCTGGACGCAATGGAGGACCGGGAAAACTCCCGTTTCCGGCCCCGGCGGTTCCTTTTTTTCGGTCTTTCCGGGCTTGGATTTCAGGACCTCGGCGGTATCGTACCATTCCGGAGAGATCTCCCCGATGTCCAGGCCTAAGGCCCTGGCGACCTCGAGACCCCGGATCTTTCCCGAGAAGATGGCCGCGGAGGCTTCCGTGATCTCCTCGGCATCGCCGGCGGCGAAGGCCGGCAGGCCGAATTCCTTGGCCTTCTCGAAGAACTCGTTGACGGGATCGAGCCCGACAGCGATGAGGATGGTATCGCAGGAGAAGGACCGCTCGGTCCCGGGAACCGGATGGAAGCGACGATCGACCCCGGCAATGGTCACGGACTCGACGGAATCGGCGCCATCGGCGCTGAGGATCGTGTGCGACGTGTAGATAGGGACTCCGAGGCGGGCGAGCTTGTCCCTGTGGACCTTGTAGCCGCCGCACTCCGGCATGGCCTCGACGAGGCCGACGACCGAGATGCCGGCCTGGAGGGCGTGGTAGCCGGCGATCAGGCCGACGTTGCCGCCGCCGACGATGAAAAGACGTTTCGTGGGCCGGACAAGGTCCCGGTTGACGAGCGTCTGGAAGGCGCCCGCGCCGTAAACGCCAGGCAAAGTGTTGCCGGGGAAGGTGAGGTTCTTCTCGCGGGCCCCTGATGAGACGAGCAGAACGTCGGGCACGACGAGGACGTAGCTATTCCCCCCTTTCAGAACGCCGACCTTTTTGTCGCTGAAGACGGCCAGGGCCGTGCTTTGCAGCCAGATGCGGACACTGGGATGCGATCGGACCTCATTTTCCAGGCGGGTGGCGATGTCGATGCCCCGGGTCCCGGCGTAGACGGTCTCGATCGAGCCGAAAAACCGGTGGGTCTGGAGGATGAGCTTACCGCCCAGGCGGTGCTTGTCGTCGATGACGATGGTTTCGACGCCGCGCCTTCCCAGCTCGTTCGCCGCTGAAAGCCCGGCCGGACCGCCGCCGACGATGAGGACGGGGACCCTGACCTCTTCAATGTTCCGGACGCGCGGGGAAGGGGCGCCCGCGTCCGGGCTTTGCGGCAACTGGGGAAGTCCTTCGACGGGCTCGACCTTGACATCCGGGCGGACCAGTTCCATGCAGGATTTCACGGGATGGCCGTCGGCCAGGACCAGGCACTGGGCGCACTGGCCGTTGGCGCAAAAGATCCCCTGGGGGGCACCGTCCTTGGCGTGGCGCCCGAACGTCCTGACTCCGTTGGCGAAGAGGGCGGAAGCGATGGTCTCGCCCTGCCTGGCTGTGTACTTGCGGCCCTGCCAGGAGAACGCGAAGGCCGAACGTTCCTCGATGGGGAGGATGGGATGGGCTTCGATACGATACTCGGCCATTGGTGCGCTATTATAGCACAAGGGGCCGTTCGCGGTCCTTCGTCCTAATATTGCCGATAGGATTCTTTCTTCTAATACGAACGCATTAGATAGTTTGACATCTGACTTTAAGCGTCCTGAAGTCGCCCTCACTCCCCCGACCCCCGGGGAACCAGTCCCGTCGGTTCCCCCCGTCGAAAAAGCCGACGGGTCCCCCCTCCGCTACGGGGGCTTGAGGACGGCATTCAGTGCCGTTCATATATTGTAACTTCTTTTATTGCGTTCGTATTAGTTCACGTTCTATCAACAATTATGGGCGTCTTTTGCCCGCTTTAAGTCTGAAGCCGAACCTGCTAAAATGCCCTTTAAAAGATAAGAGATCGACGAACGAAGGAGGGGAACACGATGATAAAAAAAGCTTTGATGACGGTGATCTCGTTATTGGCCTCGGCCCTTTTCATTCTCTGCCAAACGCCGGGGACCGCCTTTGCCGGGACCGAAAAACCCATCCTGCACGGCAGACACTGGGTGGCCATCACGGGCAAACCCCTGGGCGCTACGGCCGGCGCTTCGATATTCCTGAAAGGCGGAAATGCCGTGGACGCGGCCTGCGCTATGCTGGGAGCGGTCAGCACCATGTACGACGTCTTGAGCTGGGGGGGAGAGACGCAGGCGCTCATCTACAACCCGAAGACGAAGAGGGTCGTCGCCGTCAACGCCCTGGGCGCCGCGCCGACCGGGGCCACTCCGGAGTTTTTCAAGCGGGAGGGCTTGAAATACCCGCCGGCCTACGGACCACTGGCAGCCGTCACCCCGGGAACGCCGGGGGGGCTGATGACGATGCTCGCCGAATTCGGAACGATGAGTCTCCGGGACGTGCTGGCTCCGGCCCTCCAGATGGCCGAAGGCTATCCGGCAGAGAAGGAATTCGCGTCAAGCGTCGAGGCGACAAAGAAGAGGATCAAGGAATGGCCTTATTCGAAAAAGGTCCTTCTCCCTCACCCCGGGGAAGCTTATGAGGCCCCCTATCCCGGAGAGGTCTTCCGCCAGCCCGAGCTTCTCGCGACCTTGAAAAAGCTCGTCGACACGGAGCAGAAGGCGCTCGCCAAGGGGAAGAGCCGGAAGGAAGCCATCTACGCCGCCTACGATCGCTTCTACAAAGGGGACATCGGCGCGGAGTTCGCGCGAGGCTGCCGGGAACAGGGCGGATTGATCACAGCTCCGGACCTGGCTAATTGGAAAGTCTATCTCGAGGATCCGGTCATGACCAGCTACAAGGGGATCGAAGTCTACAAATTGAACTGCTGGGTGCAGGGTCCGGTGATGCTGCAGGCCCTCAACATCCTGGAAAACCTCGACCTTCAGGTGATGGGCTATAACAGCGCCCGATACATCCACGCGCTCTACCAGGCGATGAGTCTGGCCTTCGCGGACCGGGACTTCTATTATGGGGACCCCTATTTCCCGCCCGAAGAGCCGGTCCACGGGCTCCTCTCCAAAGCGTACGCCAAGGAGCGTCTCAAGCTCATCGACTGGGAGAAGAACGACCGTTCCATCAAGCCGGGAGATCCCTATCCTTTCGAGGGAAAAACGAACCCGTTCCTCGCTCTCCTGGAGAAATGGTCTTCGGCCGGGAACGGCGGGGAGGAAGGGCTGACGCCCGGCAAAGAAAAGGACATCACCCGGAGCTTTTTTCTGGGGACCACGTCCGTCCAGGCGGCCGATGAAGAAGGCTGGGTCGTGTCCATGACGCCGAGCGGCGGCTGGATGCCGGCCTGTCTGGCCGGGACGACGGGGATCGGGATGAGCCAGCGCATGCAGAGTTTCGTCCTGAACGAAGAGGAGAACCCTTTCAACGTCGTCACCCCGGGAAAGCGGCCGCGGGCCACGTTGACGCCCGGCTTGGCTATGAAAGAAGGCCAGCCCTATCTTTCTTTTGCCGTCCAGGGAGGCGACACGCAGGACCAGAACCTTCTTCAATTCTTCCTGAACATGGTCGAATTCGGTATGAACGTCCAGGAGGCCTGCGAGGCCGCCAACATCACGAGCTATCAAATGAGGAACTCGTTCAATGAACATGATTCCCTCCCCGGCAATATGGACCTGAACGATCAGGTGCCGGACTGGGTCCGGAGAAAGCTCGTCCAAATGGGCTATAAGCTGAACTTCGAGAGATACACCTCGGGCCCCATCAACGCCATCTTTTTCGATAGGGAACACGGCACGTTCTGGGGAGGGAGCTCGAACTACGGGGAGGACTACGGGATCGCCTGGTAGCGCGGTTTGGAAGCGAGATTGATTTCCCTCCCTGTTTTGTTATAATGGATTTTTTCTCAGGGATCATAGGACTCCGAACATCGTGATGAGACACTGAAATGGACACGCGGAAGGTTTTCATCGGACTGGGCCTTGTACTCATCACGGCGGCCGCCGCTTTTCCGCAGGACGAACTCGGCGATTCCATTCCGTTCATTTGCGCGGGGACGGCCGGGCGCGTGTTCGTTCGTTCCATCCCGTCCGGAAGCTCCGTCATCCTGGAGAGCGGAGGAGGGGAGGTCACGTTGTGCCCGGAGGCGGGAGGGGAGAACCTTTTTCCCAAGGTGCAGGTGTTTGCGGACCGGTTCTTCGTGATGTGGGCCCATTACGGAAACGGGGAAACGGGACTCGGGATCTACGATTCCCGGGCCGCAGGCGGCCGCATCATGCCCCTCCCTGGATTGTCGTTTCTTTCTTCCCCGAGGATGATCCTCCAAGGACAAAGCCCCCGCGGGGTCATGATCCTCGGAAACTCATCCCATAACGATGACATCTTTTTCCTCGACCTCCGCGATGGCGGCGTGACCAACCTGACCCGCACCGAAGCTTCCGAAAAATGGTTTGCGATCCAGCCCGCGGCCGGCGGTCTTCTGGTTTCCACGGAGACGCTCTGGGAGAAGGTCCTTTACTATTTAAACCTGCGGAACCACGGGGTGGAGGTCCGCGAACGCGCGGTCCTCAAGCCTCGAACCCAGGCCTTGGAAAGGACCATATCGGCCGATGAGACCGATTGCGCCCTGTCCAACACATATATCGCCTTTGGCGACAGTATCACTTGGGGAATGATGAACATGTACAATCTGCAAGGGTACTATCATCCGGAGCTGGCCTATCCGGAACGCATGAAGGCCTTGCTGGCGGCCTTTTACGGCCCGGCCTATCCCGTAAACCTCGGAGTGCCGGGGGACGATTCCTACAACGGCGCCCTGCGCGTCGATCAGGACCTCGACGGCCACCCCGGTCTATATTTCCTCCTGATGATAGGGACGAACGACTGTATTTCCGGGAGGTTCTCAATAGACAGCGTCATGGAGAACATCGGCTATATCGTCGACAGCGCCGGCTCCAGGCAGATGAGGGCCATCGTTTCAACCATCCCGCCTCGCAAGGACAGGTTCGGCGATAGAAATTACATCCTCAAGCGAATCGCCGATCTCAACAGCCATATCGGCCTGCTCGCATCCGATAAGAGCATCGGTTTCATCGACACTCACACGGCTTTCATGAGCTTCAATCCGCCGGACGGATGGAAGTCCCTTTTGGAGGACATCGGGGGAAACCATCCCAGCCCAGCGGGTCATATGGTAATCGCCGAGCTGTTCGGCGACTGCCTGGCCGCCTTTTCGCCCGGGATACCCACAGGCGTCAAAAAGCTCTCCAGCGAAGAGTCTTCCCTGAAAATGATCAGCTGGGACCCTTGCTGCGAATCCGATTTCGCCTTTTTCAGGCTGGAATTCGGTTTGACGCCCCAAAAGATGACGGGCACGGCCACAACGGCCGGGAGCTCGTTCAGCTTTCACGGTCTTCCCTCGCAGGACCTCTATTTCAGGATCCAGACCGTCGACAAGGCAGACCATTCGAGCCCCTTCACGAGGATCTACGCCTTTGTGGAACGGGATCGCTCCGATCGCCGGCGCCGCCATGATCGCTCTTGAGATCCTGCGGCAGCCCTCTTTACGGCGCCCTTCCGGGGAATATGGAAGTCCCCTATCGCGTTAAGCCATGAAAAAGCCGCTTAGAACAGCCGGTCTCGTTGCAGGCGGCGCGGCCGGAATGATCCTGGCATTAGCCGGATGCCGCGCGCCCCGTCCCGGGAAGGTCCTCGAAACTCCCTACCTTCCGCCCAGGCGCCACGCCTGGTCGTCCCCAAGCGACGAGCTTATCTGGAACACGCTGCCTCCGGTGGGACGGGAATAGCACAAGATTGAGGCGGATATGAAGAACAAAGGACGACCGGTTCTGATCGTTTTTGGGGTGGTCCTTTTAGGGACCGCCCTGGTCATCGGATTCGCACTCCTATCCGAACGCAAGGCACGATTTTGGAGCGGAGAGACGGAACGGATGTCGCCGGTCCTGAAGCTCGCCGACCTTAGTGATCAGAGCTTCTTCCTTGCCGAGGACAACTACCTTCCGCGCTTCGACTCTCGTCAATCGAGTCTTATCTGGAAGATCGGCAAGCCGGCCGACGGCCTGCTGAGGGTCTCTTTTTTCGAGTATCCCGGCAAGAAAACAGAAGTTCCGCCGATGCGGTTCGTCGTGTCGATGTCCGACGTTCGCGGCCGGGAAAAAAGCCTGATCAAAAATACGCCCCGTAAGAAACCTTCAGCGATCGTCGAAAGCCATTATCTTATCAAATTATCCATTCCGGCGGGCTTTGAGATCAAATTCGCCGCGTTGCCTGAAGCCGGCGGGGAATGGCCGGCTATAGACGTCGGCATGACCGTTCCGAGCCTCGAAATGACGTCGACCGCTCGGCGGCCCAGCAACCTGTTGATCATCAGTATCGACGCCCTTAGGATTCTTTCTTCTCAAACGATGACGCCGACTTCTAAAGATACCCGGAATTCCGACTCACGTTCTATCGGCAATTTTGCCGGCTCTCCCCGTTATTGACGGGTTTTTCCCCCGATGGTATATTGCATCGAGGAACTTGGGGAGGGACCGCCACGAAAGAGAAACGAGATGAATAAAAGAAAGAGGATCGCCTGGATCTCGCTGGGTGCGATCGCGACCGCGACCGGAAGAATATCGAGGAATTGAAGTCCCTGGGCTACATCAAGTGACGCTCAGGCCGTTCTCTCTTTTCCCGGCCTCGTGCTGAAAAAGCCCGCTGCGAGGTAGGACAGCGCCGCCAGCACCAGCACCGCGGTGAAATTCCAGTTGATGGAGACGATCACGGCTGCGATCGAACCAAGGACCGTGGCGAACGAGTTCGCCCCCCACGCCCAGCCGATCATGGTCTTGTCCTTTTCTCCCAAACGCCGGACGCCCTCGGGGAAGAAAGCTCCCATGAAGAAACCGGCCAGGGATATCAGCACGAAGGAAAACAGGACGCGCCACGGGAACCCCAGAAACAGCAGGCGGTCGAGAAGAGCGAACAGGACCAGGCCGTAGATCGCGAGGAGCGCCGCCAGGAAGAGCGCGAAGGCAGGGATCATTCGCTTTCCGAACGGACGAAAGAGGCGTGCCGCGAGAAGGCTGCCGACGCCGGAGGAGACCAGGAGGGAGAAAATAATGATCGAGATCGAGATGGCGGGACTGCCGAGGAAAAGCTGGAAGATCTTGATGAAAATGATCTCGACCATGATGAAGGCCAGGCCGATGAAGAAGAAATAGAAGATGAGCGGTCTCTGGCCGGCATCCGACCGTCTCCGCCGCAGAGGCAGGAAGATGAAAAAGAACGAAAAGAGCAGGGACAGGACAAGGATGGACAGGTAGACGGAATTGGAATAAGTGATCGCGTAACGAACGACGCTTTTCGCCATGCCCCGGACCTGGAGGTTCCGGAAGCGGAATTGGCCGATGCGGTTCGGCTGGTTGAAATAAGGGGAGTTGTCGTAGACCGGCGCAATATTGACCGACGATTTCCTCACCGTCCCGTCCAGGTCGGCCATCATGCTGTAGTAGAGATTGTCCAGCCGCATGTCGGGCGAATAGACGATCTCTTCGGGCGCGGCGACGGAGCCCTTGAACGTCTCGTAATCCCGGGCGGTGAAAGCGCCCTTTTTGAGGATGAAGCAGTTGAAGCCTCCGGGATCCTGGATGACGAAGAACTTCTCCTCCGGATGCTCGATCCCCATCTCCCGCATGGCCCTGAGTGCGGTGGCGAACAGCCTCTCGCCGTTCCAATGCCGGATGTAGACGAACCCGTCGGGCTGGAGGTGCTCCCAGTAGTCCTTGAAGCTCTCCACCGTGTAGATATATGTCTCGGAGATGCTGAGCGCGCCCGAGAGGAGGACGTCGGCATTGTGGGAGTTGACCATCTGGATGACGTCGAATTTCCTCTTCATGCGTTTGAGCGCGCTCCGCCCTTCGTCGGCAAGGAGGTTCACTTGCGGCAGATGGAAGATCCGGCCCGTGTAGTCCGCGTACTCGTTTTTGAGCAGGTCGCAGATGACCGGGTCCATTTCGATGGCCACGACGAGTTTGAAACCGTGCGACAGGGCGCAGAGGACCTCGTAGCCCCCGGCCGAGCCGATGATGACCGCAGACCTGTTCCGGGCAACCTGGAAGGGCAGGGAAGCCGGGTTCCATTCGATCTTTTTCAGGCGGGCCAGGTCGCCGTCGAACTTTCTGATGAACGATTGCATCGTGCCGCCGTTGATCCAGATGACCTTGCGTCTGCTCCCCCACGGGGCCACATCGATCTTGTCGATCGTGCTCCACTTGCTGTATTCAATAAGGTTATTCTCGAGCTGGGCGTTGTATTGGCGCTTGACCGTCTTGGGGACGATCGGGAAGACCCGGTCTTCGAACAGGAAGGCCGCGGTGAAAGCGGCGATCAGGACGCCGAAGACCGCGATCCTGACAATCCGCCGGCCCGAGGCCAGGAAGAACCAGGCCAGCGCCAGGAGGAAGAAAAGGAGGATCAGGACCCGGTTCGGGCCGAGCCGGGGGATGAGGGGGATGATGGCCAGGGAACCGAGGCTGGCCCCCGCCAGGTCGATGAAATAAAGGCGGCCGATACTCTCGGAATAGGCGGAAAAGATCAGCGCCAGCACCACGCCCCCGAAAAAGAACGGAAGAAGCAGGACCAGGAAATTGAGGATCAGGAAGAGGAAGTTGTGAAAGGGCGCGAAAAGGTGGAGGAAGTCGATCGCGAACACCAGGGTCGCCTTGTAGGCCAAAGGGAGGGAGACGACGAACAGCAGGAGATAGCGGGAAAGCTGGGTTGCCTGGTCTTTACGCTGGGAGAGCTTGCGAAGCGCCAGGAAGACTCCGCTCAGACCATAGCCGAAGAGGGCCAACGAGATGATGAGGAAGGCGAACTGCCCGAAGTAAACCACGGAGAAGACGCGGGTCAGAAGCACCTCGGTCAGCATCGTAGTAAAGGTGACGGCGAAGATCGTGAACAGCAGCTTCCAGCGTCTCATGAATTCCTCCAATTGAAATCACGCCATTATATCCTTCCCAAAGGCGACCGTCAATTCGACCCGGGCCTATTGAAACCGTTCCGCGTTGGCCCTACAATGATATCATGGTGAAAGAACGGCTATCCAAGGGGTTCCTGACGATTTTTTTTTCGTTCCTGCTCTTCCTGCCGACCGGGGCTGCCGCCCAAACCGTCCATTTCGACAGCGACGACAGGATCGTCTTCAACTCGAATTTCGGCGGAAATGACGACATCTACCTCTTGACCCGGAACCGGCTGACGAAACTGACGGATGACCCGGCCTCCGACGAATGGCCCGTGCCCGACGGAAAAGGCGATCGGATCGTCTTCACCTCGGACCGCGCCGGCAGCTACGACATCTACCTCCTGGACCTGAAAAGCCGGGCGGTCCAGCGCCTCACGAGCGATCCGCGCAACGAAGCATGCCCGTCTTGGGGCCCGGGCGACAGACAGATCTATTATGACCTGGAGGTTAAAAGGAATGCCTGGAAGACCATGGCCCTGGAAATCTCGACGGGGATCTCAAGACCGCTGTTTCCCGATCAGCCGTTCAGCAGCACGGCCATGGCCTTCACGCACCCCGCCGGAGACGAGATCTTCTTCACCGGGAAGGTCTTCCTGGGTTGGCTTGTGGCCAAGTACAACGTCCCCGGCCGAAAGTACACCGAGCTGACGAAAAGGGGCAGCTGCCGTCCCAAGGTCTCTCCGGACGGAACCAAGATCGCCTATGTCTGCCATGATGATGACGGGCTCGGGGACGTTTTCGTCATGAACACCGACGGCAGCGGAAAGAGGAACATGACCCCCGGCCGCTCAAATGACCACGATTATTACCCGTGCTATTCGCCGCCTGGGGACATGATCGTGTTCTCCTCAAGCCCCAAAGAAAAGGGGAAGAACGCCTACGAGCTTTACACCCTCGATCTGAAAAGCGGAGAGGTCGTCAGGATCTTCGAAGCCGACGGGAACAGCCGCTTTCCTTATTGGTTCCGATGATCGCCGGATGGGGCGGGCGCCGCGCCGCCCGGATCATTTCTTTTTTCGGAAGATGAACGTTCCCGCAAGATATGCCCCGAGGAAGAAGGCGGCGATGGCCAGCATTAAGAGCCATGGGTTTTTCGGCCATTGGACGACGTGTTCGATATGGCTGTGGATGAAGCCGATGACGACCGTCCCCCACCAACCCAATTGCGATAGGACGGCGGTCAAACCCATGTGGTAGATGAGGACCGCCGGCAGCCTGGCGCCTTCAGGGACCTTCTCTCCCGCGCGTCTGACCGCGTCAAGGAAGAGACCGTTGAGGCCCACGAGCAGAACGAGGAAGATCTTGAGTTTGATCAGGTTGTCCACGGTGGCCTTCATGACGAGGAGGGGGACCCCCGAGGCGACCAAGCCCGCCCAGCCGATCCAGATCAGCTTCTGCGTGACGCCGGCGACCTTGAAGACATGGGGCAGGGAATGCTTTCTCAAGATCCAGAGCAGGCCGAAGACGTCGATGACCAGGACCGACCCGAAGGCCACGATCAAGCTGACGAGATGAGCGAACAGGACGATGTCAAAAGCCGTTGTGTCCATTCTTCTCTCTCTTCCCGGGCAAGAATATCAAAAGGCCCGGATCCCGTCAAACTTGAAATGTTCGCGGTTTTGACTTATATAAACGATCAGGGCCTTCCGGGGCCCAAGGCGTGAGGCCGGCCGGGTGAAGAAGTGACGGCGATCACGCTTAAGTCAGAAGGAGACGAACATGTCGGGAGCTCGGTCATTCATGGCCCATCCGATGGCGGCCCTGGCCCTTGTTCTTGCCCTGACCGGAACGCCGGCGGTCATGGGCCAGGAGCCTTCTTCGCGGCTCGTTCAGCCCGATTGGCTGGCGGCCAACCTGTTGAACCCGAACGTCAGGATCATCGACATGAGGGGAGACATCCGGGATTATTGGGAAGCCCATATCCCGGGGGCTGTTTTTCTGGATTCGGAAGCCCTCCGCTGGCCCGACAACGGAGTCCCGGGAAAGCTGATGCCGCCGGCCGCCCTGGCCCAGCTCCTCGGAGAAATGGGCGCCGGCCGCGGCACGACGGTCATCATCTATTCCGAGATCAATCATTACCGCGCCGCCTATATGGTCTGGGCCCTTGATTATGTCAAGCACCGGTCCTGGGCCATTCTGCAAGACGGGTTCCAGGGTTGGAAGAGGCAGGGCCGTCCGCTCTCTCAGGAATACCCGAAGATCAAGCCGACGAGGTACGAATGGAAGGGAGAAACGGACCCCGGCGTCCGGGCCATCCTCGAAGATGTCAAGAACCGGGACGCCGCCAAGAGCGTTCTTATTGACGTACGCCCGGCCGAGCTTTTTTCCGGAGAGAAAGGCACGTGGAAACGCAAAGGCCATATCAAAGGCGCCATCCATCACTTCTGGGTCGAAGACCTCAACAATAACGGGACATGGAAGGACGTCGAGGTCCTTAGAAAAGCCTACCTGGACAAAGGGGTCACTCCGGAGAAGTTGATCATCGTCTCCTGCGGCCAGGGTCAGATGGCTTCGCACATCTACTTCACGCTGAAATACATCCTGGGATATCCGAAGGTCAAGAATTATGACGGGAGCTTCAACGAGTGGAGCAACATCGATAGCCTTCCCGTCGAAACGGGTCCGAAAAAATAGGAACGGGAATTCAAGGAGGGAAAAATGTTCAAGGAATTCAGAGAGTTCGCCATGAAGGGCAGCGTCCTCGACATGGCGGTGGGCATCATCATCGGGGCCGCGTTCGGGGCCGTCGTCTCGTCGTTCGTATCGGACCTCCTGATGCCTCCCATCGGCCTTCTCCTGGGAAACGTCGACTTTTCCAACCTCTACGTGGTCCTCACGGCCGGCAAGGCGGCCGGGCCCTACGCGTCATTGGCCCAGGCCCAGGCGGCCGGTGCGGTGACATTCAACTACGGGCTTTTCGTCACCCGTATCATCAGCTTCCTCATCGTGGCCTTCGTCCTCTTCCTGATCATCCGGAGCATGAACCGGTTGAGGAAAAAAGCCGAAGCCCCGGCTCCCGCCGCGGAGCCGGCGATGAGAGAGTGCCCCTACTGCTTCACGACAATCTCCATCAAGGCGGTCCGCTGCCCGAACTGCACTTCGGAGCTTAAATAAGGAACGGGAATGAAAAAAAGATGGGCGTTCGTCGTGTTCATCATCGCGCTCGCCGTCGCCGGCATCGGCCTCGCTTCGGGCGAGTACGGGGCGGTCCTGGAAAAGGCGAAGACGGTCTGCCTCGAATGCATCGGGATCGGTTGAAGCCCTGCGCCCATGATGGATACTCAAAAGAAACGCCGCTGGTATCAGGCCATGAGTGCGGCCGCGGCCAACATCTGGCTCCCGTCCTTCTTCAAGGCGAAGATATACCAAGGCCCTACGAAAGGCGTCTGTGTCCCGGTGCTCAACTGCTACTCCTGTCCCTCGGCCGTCGGCGCCTGCCCCATCGGGTCGCTCCAGAACTCCCTGGGATCGGTCAAGCTCAACCTGTCCCTGGCCCGGAGACAGTTCGGTCTCTATGTCGTCGGGGGCCTGGCGGCCGTCGGCAGCCTCGTCGGCCGGATCCCTTGCGGCTGGCTCTGCCCTTTCGGCCTAATCCAGGAGATGGTCCACAAGGTCCCTTCAAAGAAATTCCAGGTCCCGAAGTTCCTGACCTACATGAAGTATGTCGTCCTCCTGGTCATGGTCGTCCTCCTGCCTCTCCTCATCCTCGACGAATTCGGGGGCGGGGAGCCATGGTTCTGCAAGTGGATTTGCCCGGCGGGGACGCTGGAAGCGGGGATTCCCCTGGCGATCCTCAGCGGAGGTATTCGAAACCAACTCGGTCTTCTTTTCGCCTGGAAGATGGTCATCCTGGCGGGATTCCTGGTCTGGATGGTCTTCGTCATGCGGCCGTTCTGCCGGACCACGTGTCCCCTGGGGGCGATCCTGGGGCTCTTCAACAAGGCCAGCCTGTTCCGGATGACCGTGGACGAGGGAACGTGCACGCTCTGCGGCAAGTGCCAAAACGAGTGTCCCGTTAACGTCAGGATCTACGAGTCTCCCGACAGCCCGGACTGCATCCGCTGCCTAAAATGCGAAAAGGTCTGTCCGTTCGGGAGCATCGGCCACGAATTCCTTTCCCGGAAGCCGGTTCATGCCGACTTCCCCGAACCTGAAAAGGGATGAAAAATGGGCCTCTTTTATGGAGATAGAAAGGACGCGAAAAGATGAACGCATCGCGCAGCGTTTGGGCGGGGATCATGTTATTTGCGGCCGTCGCGGGACTGGCCCGGACGGAGGGTCTGACCATCCAAGCCCGGGGTTCATATTTCCATCCGTCGGACCAGGTCTTCCGCGACATTTACGGCAACGGAATAAATTGGGGCGGAGAGCTGGGATTCAAGCTCAGCAAGCGGATCGGCGTCTGGGCCGGCGGGGATTACTTTTCCAAGGTCGGCAAGCTCGTCATCACCGAGGAAGAGACGAAGATCAGGATCGCCCCTCTGACCGCGGGCGCGAAGTATTATCTTGCCTTAGGGAAGTTCAGGCCTTATGCGGGCGCGGGCTTGGGCTACTTCCACTATAAGGAAACGAACAGCATCGCGATCGTGGAAAAAAACGACATTGGATTTCTCGTTCGGGCCGGCCTTGTATTCAAGCTGGGAGCAGCCTTTTTCATGGATATTCAGGGGACATGGAGCACGTGTTCCGTCCAGCCCCTGGAGGTCAAAGCCAACCTCGGCGGACTCTCGGCCGGGGTCGGCCTCGGGTTGGAATTCTAAGAGCTCCGGCCTGATCTCAATTCACGAAGCGTATCCGCGAAAAGATCTCCGCGTTGACCGCCCTTGTCGGCGTTTCAAAGTCGACGACCTTGACCTCGAACTCGACGTTCAAGGTCTCCGGAGAAAGGCAGGATTTGTCATTGCAGGCCTGGTAGGTGAGGGCCCCATGGAGTTTGTATGTCCCAGGAAGGACCATGTCTCCGGCCTTGAAGAGGACACCGATGAGAACGCTCTCCGCATAGACGAGGACTTCGGCTTCCGAAAACTCGAAGCGGGCCGGGAGGGGAGGGGGGTAGATGATGTTCACGGGCTTGAAATTTCTGCCCTCCGGGAACTCCAGCATCGTGGGGATGAGGAAGTTGTCGTTCACGGGATTGGCGTTGATATGCCAGTCCGGGCCGATGCACAAGCGGAGGGCGGCCCTGAAGGTTTCGCCGGGGTGGACGGCGTCCCTGGCCAAGAACGTCTTCGTTTCAGTGATCACCTCCTGTTGGGCCCGGAAGGCCGATCCGGCGCCAAGAAAGGCCATGCCCAAAACGACGACCTGTAAAGCTGAACTTTTGTTCGAGAGCATCATGGGATCCTTTGTCATCCAACTCCGGTGACCATTTTACACCGTTCGTCGGGATCTGGGAAAGCCTTGGACCGGGCAAGAATACGGCGAACCTCGGTCCGGAAGCCCCGCCTCAGAACGATTCGCCCGCGGTGAAGGTAACCCCCGACGCGTCTTTCCCCCAGGAGACATCGACGCTCAGATTCGCGGCCCCATGAAATCCGAGAAGAACGAAGAACGATGATATTTTTTCCGCGTCATCGGCGTCTAATAGGAGAGGAGAAACCCGTGAGGATCGTACGTTTTTCTATCGACCGGCCGGTCGCGACCGTCATGTTCTTCATCGCCGTCGTCCTGCTGGGCTTCGTCTCCCTCCGCCGGCTCAGCGTCGATCTCTTGCCGAACATCAGCTATCCGAAGATGTCCGTCGTCACCCGCTATCCGGGAGTCGCCCCCGAAGAGATGGAGACCTTGGTCACGGCCCCTCTCGAGGCCGCCGTCAGCCGTATCCCCGGCCTCCAAGGCGTCGAATCCATCTCCAAGGAAGGCGTCTCCACCCTGACCCTCGAGTTCGCCTGGGGGACGAACATGGATTTTGCCCTGCTCCACACGCGGGAGAAACTCGACGGCGGCCGGGACGGACTCCCCCGTGACGTCGAGAATCCGGTCATCATCGCCCTCGACCCCAAGGACAGGCCCATCATGGTCCTGGCCGTCTCGGGGCAGCGGGGCCTCGTCGAACTCAAGGAGTTCTGCGAGGAACTCCTCAAGCCTCGGCTCGAGCAGGTGGACGGCATCGGCTCGGCCGACATCGCCGGCGGTGTCGAGCGGGAGATCCAGGTCGAACTCGACCCCCGCCTCCTCTCCCTCTACGGCCTGAGCGTCGAGGCCGTCTCGACCCGCATCGACGCCTTCAACCGCGGCCTCCAGGGCGGGACCATCCATAAGGGCCGGTTCAAATATGCCCTGCGGGTCTCGGGCGAGTTCGGGGCCGTCCCCGAGATCGGCGAGATCAACCTCAAGACGACGAAAGACCGGGGCGTCATCCGGCTCAAGGATGTGGCCGGGGTCAAGGATTCCATAAAGGAGCGGGATGGGCTGACCCGGCTGAACGGCCGGGAAAGCATCGGCGTCCTCATCAGGAAGGAATCGGGGGCCAACACGGTCAAGGTCACCCGGGCGGCCAGGGAGATCATCGAGGGCTTCCGTGGGGAGAACCCCGAGGTCCGCATCCAAACCGTCTCCGAGCAATCCAAGTCCATCGAAGAAGCCATCGCTACGACCGCCGGCGAGATCATCGAAGGCGCCATCCTGGCCTTCCTGGTCCTCCTCCTTTTCCTCCAGGAGGTCAAAACCCCCCTCACGATCGGCGCCGTCTTCCCCATCTCCATCATCGCCACCTTCAACCTCCTCTTCTTCGGCAATATCACCCTGAACATCATGTCGCTCGGCGGGCTGGCCCTGGGGGTGGGCATGCTCGACGACTGCGCCGTCGTTGTCTCCGAGAACATCTTCAGGCACCGGACTCTCGGAAGGAGCATAAAGGAAGCCGCCGATATCGGAACGCGGGAAGTGGGTCCGGCCGTCACGGCCGCAGCCCTGACCACGGTCGTCGTCTTCCTGCCCGTCATCTACGTCCACGGCGTCGCCGGCCAGTTCTTCAAGGACGCGGCCCTGACCGTGACCTTCTCCCTGATGTCATCCCTCGTCGTCTCGCTGACCCTCCTCCCCATGCTGGCCTCGCGGAAGTTCGGGAAATGGGGCATCGGGCGGGAAACCGCCGCGGGAATGACCGGCGCCCCTCCCGTTCCGGGCGGGAGGCCGCGCGGCTTCGCCCGGGTCATGTTCAAGGGCCTGGGGTCGGCCGTCCGTTTCGTTGTGAGCTTCCTTCTCCAGCTCGCGGCCTGCGCCCTAGGCCTTATCGGCCTGCCGTTCAAGCCTCTCCTCCGGCGGATCGCCCGGTCCTTCAATTCCGGTTATGAAAGATTCATCGCCGTTTACCACCGCTCCCTCGTCTGGTCGCTCGACCACAAGAGGGCCGTTCTTATGGCCTTCTTCATCTTTTTGTCCGTAATGACCTTCATCGGGACCCGGATCAAGCGGGAGCTCATGCCCAAGCTCAAGGCTTCCTCCTTCGAGATCAACCTGAGGACGCCCGTGGAGTATTCCCTCGACGAGACGGCCGTGGTCGTCTCGTCCCTCGAGACCTGGCTGGCCCGACGGCCGGAGAGGCGATTGACCTATTCTCAGATCGGCATCGTCAGCGGCATGGAGGCCATGAACCCGGATGTTTCCCTGAACTCCGCCCGCGTCTTCGTCGAGGCCGTCTCGCCGGCCGGCGTCGAAGGCCTCATCGAAGCCCTGAGGCTGAAGTTCCCGTCCTTCGAGAACGTCGGCTTCTCCATCGTCCGCGAACAGTCCACGCTGGCCGAGTTCCTGGCCTTCTCCAGCGCCGAGGTCGGGCTCAAGGTCAGGGGCGACGACCTCGACAGGCTGAAACGGATCTCTTCGGACCTGGCCGGCAAGCTCGAGACCGTGCCCGGGATCGCCGATATCAACGCCGACGTCGGGGAGGGAAAGCCCGAGTTCCTGGTCAAAATCAGGGACGAAGCCCTGGCCAAGTACGGCGATCTCACTCCGGCCGTCCTTGGCGCCTTCATCGTCGACGCCATCCGGGGCCGGGTGGCCGGCCAGTTCAAGGAGTTGGAGAACAAATTCGACATCCGCGTCCGGCTCGAGGAAGGGTCAAGGACGGACATCGATACTCTGCTCAACGAGACGGTCCCTTATAAGAGCTTGTCCATCCCCCTTCGGGAGCTCGTAACGGCCGAAATCGTCCGCGGCCCGCGCGAGATTCGGCGGGATGACCAGCAAAGGGAATTCCTGGTCACGGCTAACTTGAGGGGGAAAAAGATCAGCCAGGTCATGCCGGCGATCCGGAAGGCCATCGATTCCATGGCCCTTCCTGCCGGCTACCGGATCCTCACAAGCGGCGAACAGGAGGAGATGGCCGGGTCATTCCGGAGTCTCGTCGCCACTTTCCTCCTGGCCGTTCTCCTCAACTACATGATCATGGCCGCCCAGTTCGAGTCCCTGGTGCATCCCTTTCTCATCCTTTTGACGATTCCCATGGGCCTTTGCGGTTCGGTCCTGGCCATGGCCCTGACCGGGCAGACGATGAACGTCATTTCCGCGATCGGCATGGTCGTCCTCCTCGGGATCGTCGTGGACAATGCCATCGTCAAGGTTGACTGCACGAACCGGCTCCGGAAGGAGGGCACGGACCTCCGGGAGGCCATCGTCGAAAGCAGTCATGTCCGGCTGAGGCCCATCCTCATGTCCACGGCGACGACGCTCATCGGCCTCGTCCCCCTGGCTCTGGGCATCGGCAGCGGCGCGGAACTCCTCCGGCCGCTGGGCATCGTGGTCATCGGCGGGCTGGCCTTCTCGACCCTCCTGACCCTCGTCCTCATCCCGGTCGTCTACGAGATCGTCGAGGCCCGCAAGGAGAAGAAGAAAACGACATGAAGTTCTTCGTCGAACGCCCTGTGGCCGTGGCCATGATCTACCTGGCCCTCCTGGTCCTCGGCGTTTACTCCTTCCTCAATACGCCTCTTGAGCTGGCGCCCCGGGAGGACTATCCCCGGATTGACATTCAGACCTCATGGCCCGGAGTTTCACCCGAGATCGTCCAGACGCAGGTCACGGCGCCCCTCGAGGAGATCTCGGCATCGGTCAAAGGCGTGCGCAAGGTGAGTTCGGAGTCCCGGATCGGGGCCTCCAGCGTCACGCTCGAGCTCGACCCCAAGGCCGACATGGAATTCGTCAACTTGGCCCTGCGCGAAGCCGTCGCCCAAGCCCGGGCGAGGCTGCCCTACGGCGTCCGTTCTTCGGTCCAACCCTTCGTGCCCGAGGACTTCAGGGTCGATCCCTTCCTGAGTTTGACCATCTCGGGCGACACCACGATTCAGGAAATGAGGGGCCTCCTCAAGGAGAGGCTGGAGTTCGGGCTGGGCGCGGTCAAGGGCGTCACCCGGGTCGATGTCAGCGGCGGCTCGGACCCCGAAGTCCAGGTCGTCTTCGACGAAGGCAGGCTCAAGGCCCTCGACATCCAACCCTACCAGGTGAACGTCGCTCTCGACGAAGGCTTAAAGACCTATCCGGCCGGCCGGATCAGAAAGTCCGGGCGGGAATATATCTTCAAGCTGACGGGTTCCGTCCGGAGCATGGATGACCTCGGCCGGACGATCATCGGCCGGTCCGGGAATGTGCCCGTCCGCCTCGCCGACGTGGCCGAAATCCGGCCGGTCCATGCCGACGTCTTATTCATCAACCGGATCAACGGAAAACCCACGGTCATGCTGACCGTCCTCAAGGAAAAAGGCGCCGACACGCTGAAGGTCGCCCGGGAGGTCAAGCGGCGGCTCGAGGCCGTGAAGGCGGCTCTGCCCGGTGACCTCGTCTTCAGGACCGTGGATGACGAGAGCGCCGAGATCGGAAAAAGCCTCCGTCACCTCGAGCTTTTGGCGGGCATTGTCACGGTCCTCGTTTTCCTCATGATCTTCGTCGTCCTGAGACGCTTCGTCCCCTCGCTCCTCATCCTGTCTTCCATCGCCTTTTCCGTCGTCATCACCTTCAACCTGATCTACCTCCTGAAGATCCCCCTCAACATGCTGACTTTGGGGGCGTTGGCCTTGGGTTTCGGCATGTTCGTTGACAACTCCATCGTCGTCTTCGAAAACACCCTCCGGCTGAAGGAAAGTGGGATGGAGCCCGTTCAGGCGGCCCTCCAGGGGGCACGGGAGGTCTTCGTTCCCGTCCTGGCCTCGACCCTGACCACGATCGGCGTCTTTTTCTGTTTCCCTTATTTTCAAGGCCGGCTGAGGATCTATTACCTGCCCCTGGCCTTCGTCATGGCCTCGGCCCTGGCGGCCTCGCTCGTCGTCTCCTTCTCCCTCATTCCGGCCCTGAGCCCCGCCTTGCTCAAGGGCGGGGGGGGGCGCGGACACGGGGAAGGCCGGGAAGGCCGCTTTCCCGGCTTCCTGAGGTTCGTCCTCCGTCATCCCGTTGAGATCGTCCTTGTCTCGGCCACGATCCTCACCGGAAGCTACAAGTGGTTCCGGGCGGAAGTCACCCTGGGCGATTTCTTCCGTTGGTATTCCAGGGAGAGGCTGGCGGTAGACATCCGCATGCCGCCCGGGACGGATATCGATACGATGGACGCCGTCGTTAAAAAGTTCGAGGCCAAGGTCCTGGAGTCGGATGTCGAGAAGGAGATGAACGCCCGAGTCCAGCCGGAAGACGCTTATCTTTCCATCTCCTTTCCAGCCGCCGTCGAGAATTCCTCCCGGCCCTACGCCCTCAAGGAAGAGCTTATCCAGCTGGCCGCGCGATTCGCCGGCGTCAGCGTCGGGATCTACGGATTCGACCCCCAGGGCTATCAGTCGAGCATGGAGGCCGGAACGTTTTTTGATTCGAGGATCAAGTTCACGGGTTACAACCTAAACAAGCTCAAGGGCATCACCGCCGAGCTGGAAAGCGCCCTCAGGCGGAACCCCAGGGCCAAGGACGTCCGGACGACGTCCAGCCGGGTCGGCTGGTGGCTTCAGGATTCATTCGAATACGTCCTCCGGATCGATCGGAAGGCGCTCCGGAAGTACGACATCGATCCCCGATCCCTCTTTTTTCACATACGGACGCTCCTGACAGGTCGTTTGGACGCACCGATCCGGGTCCTTCTCGACGGGAAGGAGACGGACATCGTCTTCAAGTTCCCGCAAGCCGATCGGATGGACGTCGGGCGTCTCCTGGACGCGCTCCTGAAAACAAAGGGGGGCGAATCCATGAGGCTGGGGGATGTCATGACCCTGGAAGAGAAGACCGTGGCAGGCTCCATCGATCGGGAGGACCAACGGTTCCATCAGACCGTCATGTGGAAGTTTCGAGGCCCTTCAAAGGCGGCTGACACCTTCAAGAGGTCCCTCTTTTCCTCTTTGAAGTTGCCTCCGGGATTTTCGGCGTCGATCGATGAGGAGGGACAGATGACCGGCGAGGAGAAAGGCCGGATCGCGTTCGCCATCGTCTTCGCCGTCATCATCATCTATATGGTCCTGGCCGCTCTTTATGAATCTCTGCTTCAGCCGTTCATCATCCTTCTCTCGGTGCCCCTGGCCTTGATCGGTGTCTTCGCGGCCTTCGTCATCGCCGGCTATCCCTTCGACTCCTCGGCCTACATCGGGGTCCTTCTCATGGCCGGCATCGTGGTCAACAACGCCATCCTTCTTGTGGACCACATCAACCTCAAGAAAAAGCGGGGGCTGCCTTTCCTGGAAGCGGTCATCACCGGGACGAGAGAGAGAATCCGGCCCGTTTTCATGACCACGGCAACCACGATCCTCGGCATGTTGCCCATGCTCCTTATCCAGGGCGAGGCCGGGCGCCGGGACATCTGGTCGACGCTCGCCCTGTGCACCCTGGGCGGCCTCTCAAGCTCGACGATCTTCATCTTCATCATCATTCCCGTCTTCTATTATTATGGAGAACGAAAATGATCTTTTCCAAAAGGACCCTGGCGTTTTCCCTAGGGATCATCTTCGTCGCCGCGCTCTCCTATGTCTTCATTCTGAAGAACGGACGGACGCGGGACGGGGACGCGACGGCCGGACCCACCGATCAGCCGGCGGCGCCGGGCCCGGCGGGCCGGGTCGAAGAAACACCGCTTCCGGTCAAGGCGGTCATAGTCGAGCGAGGCGATCTCGTCATCCGGATTAAGTCGCCCGGGGAGGCCTTTACGGAGAAGAAGACTTTGATCAAAGCCGAAGTGCCGGGGGTCGTCAAAGAGGTCAAAGCCGAGGAAGGAAAGCGTGTCCGGGCGGGCGAGGTCCTGGTCGTCCTGGACGATCGAAGTTATCGGCTTCGGCTCGAGAAGGCTGAGGCCGAAAGGCTCAGTCGGCTCTCCGAGATGCTCTTGGAGAATCCGTTCGCCGATACGGAACGGAAATCCCCGGGCCCGATGACAGAAGAGCTCCGCCTGTCGAACGAAGAGTTTGAAAAGGCAGCCTCACGTCTGGCCGTGGGCGAGATCGGGCGGGCCGAATTCGACAAGGTCCGGAACGCCCATGAAGTCCTCCTTATACAGGCCGGGCTGAGAAAGGACGAGGTCCAGGCCGCGGTCAAAGGTCTGACCCAGGCCGAGATCGAAGTCGCCATGGCCGTCATGGAACTCGACAAGACGAAGGTCCTGGCCCCGTTCGACGGCATCGTGACCGGGGTCAAGATATCGGCCGGGGAGAGCATCGGCCCCGGACAGGACCTCTTCACCCTGGTCGATATCCGGGAGATCCGGGTCGAGGCCAGGGTCCTGGAAAGCGAGATCGGCCGGATAAGAACCGGCCGGGAGGCGGACCTCAGGTTCGCCGCTTATCCGAACCGGGTCTTCCGGGGGAAGGTCAAGGCCGTGAGCCCGGTCGTCGACCCGGAGACCAGGACATGCGGTGTCCACATCGTCTTCGACAATCCATCCGGGGAGATCAAGCCCGGCATGCACGCCGAAGTCGAGATCGAGGCCGAAATCTTTAAGGACCGTCTCCTCGTCCCCCAGGAAACTGTGCTTGTCCGGGGGGGCCGGAAGCTCGTCTTCGTCGTCGAAAACGGCCAGGCCAAGTGGACGCATATCGAGCCGGGGCTGGAAAATGAGCGCTTTGTCGAGGTCCTGGAAGGCGTCAAGGAGGGGGACGAAATCATCACGGACGGCCATCTGACACTTGCCCATGATGCCGAGGTCAAGATCGTCGAGTGAAAATCCCGAAGCTTGCCAAGGCCGCGACTCTGTCCGATAATAGGCCTCGTTCAAACCCATGGAGGCGAAGATGGCCGCTTTTTCTTTGGCAGACATCCGGGCGAGGATCGCCAGGTTCCCGAGAGTCGATCTCATCCATCTGCCGACGCCGCTAAGGAAACTCGACGCGCTGACGGAGGAGTTGGGCGGGCCCGAGATCTACGTCAAGCGCGACGACCTGACGGGCCTGGCTTTCGGCGGCAACAAATCGCGGAAGCTCGAATTCATACTGGCCGACATCCTCGAAAAGAAGGCCGACACCGTCATAACCTGGGGGAGTCTCCAGTCGAACTGGTGCCTGCAGACGGCCGCAGCGGCCAGGAAATACGGGGTCGATCCCATCCTCATCCTTTTCAAATCCTATGACCTTCCCCCCGGATTCGACGGGAACATGCTGCTCGAGCGCATCCTAGACGCGGACATCCGGATCAGAGAGGCGCGCAAGGGCAAGGTCGTCACCATAGCGGAAACGATCGAACTTCTGAACGAGATCGCCGACGAGGAGCGGAAGAAAGGGCGCCGGCCGTATATCGTCCCGGTCGGAGGCTCCATGGTCGCGGGGGACATGACCCGGCCGCTGGGGGCCGTCAGTTACGTGAATGCCTTTGGCGAGATGCTGGAGCAGACCGCGGCCCTGGGATTCGTCCCGGACGCCGTCATCCACGCCACGGGATCGGGGGGGACCCAGGGCGGATTGCTGCTCGGCGCCGTGGCCCTGACCGAGAGATGCCGGGTCGTCGGCATCAGCATCTCCGACGGGAAAGAAGTCTTCTCGGGCTGGGTCCGGGAGATCGCCGAAGCCGCCAATGAAACGATGGGACTCGGGCTCAAGATCGGCGGGGACCACATCATCGTTCTCGATGAATATATGAAGGATGGCTATGGTGTCGTCAACAAGGACGTGGCTGAGGTCATCCGCCTCGTCTTCCGGACGGAAGCCATCGTCCTGGACCCGGTCTACACGTCTAAGGCCATGATCGGCCTCGTAGATCTCGTCAGGAAGGGCTTTTTCAAGAAAAGCGAGCGGGTCGTCTTCTTCCACACCGGCGGGACCCCGGCCCTTTTCCCGAACCGGGACACGCTTGTCGAATATCTCAAATCATGAGCGACGTCCGTCCAAAAATTGCCGATAAGCCGTGAGTCGGAATTCCGGGACATGAACCAATTCTCTGGAATTGATATCGTGTCCCAGGAATTCCGGGTATTACCAGAAGTCGGCGTCATCGCTTGAGAAGAAACAACCCTGTCGGCAATAGGTGGTCTTTTATCTATCCGTTTTCTTCAGGTACTTAAAGAACTCGCTGTCCGTGGAGAGCAGCAGCCACGTCTCTTTTTCCAGCGCCGTCCTGTAGGTCTCGAGCGTCTTCATGAACTGGTAGAACTCGGGGTCCAGGTTGTACGCCTGAGCATAGACCTTCGTCGCCTCGGCGTCCGCCTTCCCCTTGATCTCCTGGGCCTGGCGGTAAGCTTCGGACTGGATCCTCTTCAGCTCCTTTTCTTTCTGGCCGCGGATCTCCGCGCTCTTGCCGTCGCCCTCGGACCTGTACTTGGCGGCGATCCGCTGCCGTTCGGCGATCATCCGGTCGAACACCTTTTTCTGGACCTCATCCACGTAGTTCACCCTCATGATCTGGACATCCTTGAGCTCGACTCCGAATTCGGACGTGATCTTCGACGCATTCTCCAGGATCAGCCTGGACAACTTGAGCCGGCCGATCTCGATAACTCCGATGACCCCCGAGAGGTCGAGGAGGGCCGCCTCCTCGCTCAATTCGAATTTGCGGTTCGAGGACCGGACGATCTCGATCAGATCGTGGTTGGCGATGATGTTCCTGGTCTCGCCGTCAACGACGTCGTCCAGCCGCGACTGGCCGCCCCGTTCATCCCTGACCCTCTGGAAAAAGACAAGCGGATTGCTGATCCGCCACCGGCAATAGGTGTCCACCCAGATGTATTTCTTGTCCTTCGTCGGAATCTGGTTCGGGTCGCCGTTCCATTCGAGCCAGCGCTTCTCGAAATAATTGGCCTTCTGGACGAAGGGGACCTTCATGTGCAGACCAGCCTTGGTCACGGCCCCGCCGATAGGCTCGCCGAACTGGGTGATGATGACCTGGTTCATCTCGGTGACGACGTAGATGGAGTCGATAAGGACGAGGAGCGCGATGAACCCGAGCCCGACAAGGATGGCGTTCCTGGTCGATGTCTTCACTTCTTCACCTCCTCGCCGAGGTTGAGCAAGGGGAGGACCCCCTTCTGGCTCTGGTCGATAATGATCTTTTTAGTGAGCTTGGGAAGGACCTCATTGAGGGTTTCGAGGTAGAGCCGCTTCCGGGTAACGGCCGGAGCTTTGGCGTATTCCCGGTAGATGCTGGTGAACCTGTTCGCATCGCCCAGAGCATTGTTCACCCGTTCCGTGGCATAGCCTTCCGAAGCGCGGAGCATCTGGTCCGCTTCGCCCGTGGCCTTGGGGATCTCCCGGTTGTACTCGGACCAGGCTTCGTTGATCTTCCGCTCTTTCTCCTGCAGGGCTTCGTTCACGTCGTTGAACGAAGGCTTGACGAGGTCCGGCGGATTGACGTCCTGGAAGATGAGCTGGTTGACGTCGATGCCGATCTCGTAGGCGTCGCAGAGCTGCTGAAGAGCGTCCTTGGCCTCGTTGGCGATCCTGGCCCGGCCGACCGTGATGACCTCGTCGACGGAGTTATCGCCGACGATGCGCCTGACAACGGCTTCGGTCATGCCCCGGAAGGTCGTTGTGGCTTCCCTCATCTTGAACAGGAATTTGTACGGATCCTTGATCTTATACTGGACGATCCACTCCGTCACCACGACGTTCAGATCCCCCGTCAGCATCACGGATTCGGATTTGGTGGAGGCGTTGCTGATGTACTCCGACTGAATTCCGGGCTTCGCCGTGCGGAAGCCGAACTCCAGCTTGAGCTGGCGCTGGACGGGAACCCTGGTCATAGTCTCGATCCCAAGGGGAAGCTTGAAGTGAAGCCCCGGCTCGGTTGTCCGGGTATACTTGCCGAAGCGGAGGATGACGCCCATTTCTTCGGGACTGACCTGGTAAACGGACCCATAGAGAAGGACGATCGCGACGATGCCGATGACGACCCATTGGAGAACACTTTTACTGATCTTCGGCATCTTGAAGTTGATGTCTATCGGAAGACGAAAATCATCTTTCATTCTGACCTCCTTGTTGGATTAGCATTTTCTTCATCTTAGCACAGCCCGTCCACGGAATAAACCTAATTCGAGTTCTTTTTCGAGGCCGGCCAACTCGGCTTCCTCGATCCGTAGGGAATGGGCTTCGAGGGCTTTTGGCGCCTTGAGGCCGCTGCCCGTCAATACGAGGACGGCGATCTCAGATGGAGCCAGTTTTTTCCCTTTGTAAAGTCGGTTCAGCCCGGCCAGCGTCACCGCCGATTCGGGCTGACAGAAGAGGCCTTCCCCGGAGGCAAGCGTCCTCTGGGCGTCAAGGATCTCGTCGTCCGGAACGGATAGGATGAGGCCGCCGCGTTCGCGGACCATTTTGAGGACGACGTTCCCGCCCGGGGGCGCCGGATTGGAGATGGCATGAGCGATCGTCTGCGTCCTGCCGAGACGCCCATAGCGCTCTTTTCCGGCCGCGAACGCCCTCGCCAAAGGAGCGCAACCCTCGGCCTGAACACCGACGAAGTTCGGGTATCTTTTTATGGACTTAAGGCTCAACAGATCATCGAAGGCCCGCATCAGACCGATGAGGTGCCCTCCTGAGCTGACGGGAACGAAGATATAATCGGGAGAGCGCCGGCCGAGACCTTGGAAGATCTCGAAGCCCGTGATCTTGTAACCCTCAACCCGGACGGGGTCGATGGAATTCATGAAATAGATGCCCAGCTTCTTCCCGATCTCGAGGCTCTGATAAAAGAGACGACCGTAATCGCCTTTGACCCTGACGAGGCGCGGGCCGAAGATCCCCGCGGCTAAAAGGCTCGGCAACGAGGTTTCTTCCTTGAGTAGGACCGTAGTCTCGAGACCCGCCCGGGCGCCGTACGCGGCCGTGGAAGCGGCCATGTTGCCGGTCGAGACCGTGCCGATGCGGCGGAACCCGAGGGAAACGGCCTTCTGGACGGCGACGGAGGTTCCCCGGTCCTTGAAGCTGAGAGTGGGGTTCTGGGCCTCGAACTTGGCATAGGTCAGCGGCAATCCGTCCAGCCCGCCGACCTTGTTCAGCTTCACAAGGGGGGTGTTCCCTTCGCCGAGGCTCAGACTCGTGTCGACCCGCTCGAGAGGGAGAAAATCAAGGTATCTCTCCAGCGGATGTTCTTCATCCGTTCTGATCTGCCTTTGACCGCGGGCGCGGGCGAAGAACATGGGTTCGCGGCATTCGGGGCAGAACGGGGAAAAAACATCGAGGGGATAATGTTTCTTGCAGAACAGGCATTCGAGAATGTCCATGGAACGCTCCTTAAAGAACCCGCCGTCTAGTTTATCCGTTTTCCGCTCTTCAATCCATTGCCAGGAGAACGGAAGGGAGTTAAAATCAGCCGCGGGTCCGAAGATGCTGAAAGATGATCGCTATTTCATGCGCAGGGCCATGGCCCAGGCCGAAAAGGCCGCCGATAGGGGAGAGGTGCCGGTCGGGGCCGTCGTCGTCAAGGACGGCACGATCGTCGGCTGCGGCTGGAACCGGCCGATTTCGAAGAAAGACCCGACGGCCCACGCGGAGGTCGTCGCTCTGCGAGCCGCGACCCGAAAGCTCGGGAACTATCGCCTTACGGGATGCGACCTCTATGTCACCCTGGAACCCTGCCCGATGTGTCTCGGGGCCGTCGTCCAAGCCAGGGTCCGTCGCCTCGTCTACGGCGCCCCGGACCCAAAGTCCGGCGCCGTCCGGTCCGTCATGCAATTCCCGTTCCAAAAGCTGAACCATCGGCCGGATATCGTCGCCGGCGTCCTGGCCGAAGACTGCGGCCGTCTCCTCCGGAGTTTCTTCAAGGCCCGGAGGTAGGGTTCGATCCCTATTTTCCCCTTGATAAAACCCGCGAAGTGGATAAAATGGAGGACTGTGCGGAGAGGTGGCCGAGTGGTTGAAGGCGTCGGTCTCGAAAACCGATATACTGAGCAATCGGTATCGCGGGTTCGAATCCCGCCCTCTCCGCCATGCCTCTACCTGAGCCGCCTGCCATTTCCGGGCCCCCCCTTGATTAGGCCAAGGGGGGTAGGGGGAATTAATATCACTCATTCAAAGTCTTCAAGGGCGACTCAGGAACCATGCCTCTACCTGAGCCGCCTGCCATTTCCGGGCCCCCCCTTGATTAGGCCAAGGGTGGTAGGGGGGACATGGGGATGACTCTTTCATGAAGAGCGTCAACATCATCGTTGCCGGCTTCGGCCGGGTCGGCCGTGCCTTCTGGAAGGTTGTCGAGGACAAGCGCGAGGTCTGCCGGGAGCGCTACGGCCTCGACCTCGTCCTCAGGGCCGTCTTCAAAAGCGACGGAGGCATCTTCGGCGAAACCGCCCTTTCCATGGAGCCCTTCCTGACGGACGCTCCGCTCAAGCCCCTGGAAAGCCCCGATTGGAAACCGGGTCTCCGCGTCCAGGACATCATCGGCGATATCGAACCCGGGGTCTTGGTCGAGTGCACGCCTTCCGACCTACGGACCGGCGAACCCGGCTTGTCTCACCTGACGGAGGCACTTGAGAAAGGCTGGCACGCCGCCACGGCAAGCAAGGGAGCGCTGGTCCTCAGATTCAAGGAGCTTACCGGCCTCGCAGGAAAGAGCGGCGTCCACCTGAAATTCAGCGCCGCGGCTGCGGCCGCCCTCCCGACCCTTGATGTCGGCATTCGATCTCTCGCCGGTGCCGATGTCCTCGGGATCGAGGGCATCCTCAACGGCACGACGAATTTCATACTGACCAGAATGGGTGAAGGCCTTGATTACGGGCAGGCCCTTCGAGAGGCCCGGGACAAAAGCATCGCCGAGCCCGACCCCACTCTCGACGTCGACGGCTGGGACACGGCCTGCAAACTGCTTCTCATCAGCAACGCTGTCATGAGAACGGACTTCGGCCTGGGCGAGGTCCAGGTGGAGGGCATTCGGGACCTCTCTCACGAGCTTGTCGTCAAGGCAAGCCGGTTGGGAAAGGCGATCAAGCTCATGGGGAAGTGCTCCAAGGACGAACAGGGCCACCCCTGGAAGCTCGAAGTCGGCCTGACCCTTCTCGACGGTTCGCACCCGCTTTACGGCGTGAACGGGACGACCAAGGGGATCACGTTCTACACGGACATCATGGGTTCGGTGACCGTCACGGGCGGTAAGTCCGACCCTCTCGGCGCAGGCGCAGCCCTCTTGAAAGACATCATCGGCATCTATCATGATCGCTCGTTTTAATCCCCGGCGTGTCATGCCTTGACATCTCGGGCCAGGAGCCGGGCCCGGCGCCTGGGCTTTATAATGTGGTTCTCTTACGTTTGGTGTGGGTTGGGGGTTTGGACGGGATGGACTCAGCGGACCTTGGGCGCCGAGAAGGACGGTTCGGGAACGGCGTTAAAAACCTGAAGGGGAGCGAGGGCCGTCCCGGCCAAGCCATGAACCCCGCCCACGTTAAATGGAAGCGAACCGGAAATGTTAACGTCGAGGCCGCCCAAATTGACCTCGTCTTCGTTTTTTGATAACGTAAGGGTTCCTCGCGAGTGTCCGCGCCGCAGGGAACGATCATGGAGAGGTGTCCGAGTGGCTTAAGGAGCACGCTTGGAAAGCGTGTGTGCGCCGCAAGGTGTACCGCGGGTTCGAATCCCGCCCTCTCCGCCAGCATGAACAGCTTGGGAATTCAAGATCGCAAGGAGAAAAGACCATGGACAGCAAAGACCTGATCCTCATCGAGGACCTCTACGGCGCCCATAACTACCATCCCCTGGATGTCGTCATCAGCAAGGCCAAGGGGATCTGGATGTGGGACGTGGAAGGGAAGAAGTATCTCGACTTCCTAAGCGCCTATTCGGCGGCCAACCAGGGTCACTGCCACCCGAGGATCATCAAGGCCCTCCAGGGCCAGGCCAGGAACCTGACCCTGACCTCCCGGGCCTTCCGCAATGACCAGTGGCCTATGCTCGCCAAGGAGCTCTGCGATTGGACCGGCTACAACATGGTCCTGCCCATGAACACCGGGGCCGAGGCCGTCGAGACCGCGGTCAAGACGGCGCGCAAATGGGGCTATCAGAAAAAGGGCATCGCCGATGGCCAGGCGGAGATCATCGCCTGCTCCAACAACTTTCATGGCCGGACGGTGACCGTGATCAGCTTCTCCACGGAGCCGCTTTATCGCAACGACTTCGGTCCGTTCACGCCCGGATTCCCCATCATCCCCTTCGGCGACACCGATGCCCTGGAAAAAGCGATCACTCCGAACACCGCCGCATTCATCCTCGAGCCCATCCAGGCAGAGGCGGGCATCCTGATCCCTTCCGAAGGCTATCTCAAGAAGGCCAAGGAGATCTGCGAAAGGAACAATGTCCTCTTCATCGCCGACGAGATCCAGACGGGCTTGGGACGGGTCGGGAAGCTCTTCGCTTGCGACTATGAGGACGTCAAGCCCGACATGATGGTCATCGGCAAATCTCTCGGCGGCGGCAGCTATCCCATCTCCGCCGTCCTGGCGAACCGGGAGATCCTGGGAGTCTTCAAGCCCGGCGAGCACGGCTCCACGTTCGGCGGCAATCCCCTGGCCTGCGCTGTGGCCCGCGAGGCCATCCGGGTGACCCGGGAAGAAAAGCTCGTCGAGAACGCCGCCGAGCTTGGCGGTTACTTCCTGGCCAAACTCCGGACGATCAAGAGCAAGCATATCAAGGAGATCCGCGGCCGCGGCCTGCTCATCGGGGTCGAGCTCCATCCCGAGGCCGGAGGGGCCAGGCGGTTCTGTGAAGAGCTGATGAAGGAAGACCTTCTCTGCAAGGAGACCCACGAGAACGTCATCCGCTTCGCACCGCCCCTGGTCATCAGGGAAAAGGACCTCAACTGGGCCTACAAGCGGATCAAGGCCGTCTTCAAACGCCTGGCCTGAGACCGGGGTTCATCGCCGGAGCGGCTTTTCGGACCGGCTGACATTTGTCGCCTTAGGAGGACACGCCCTTGTGCCTTTGCCCGGGATTTCCCGGGAGGGGCCTTTGGCATGGATTTTGCTTAAGATCTCTTCGGAGAGGAGGAACGCAGGATGAAAAAATATGCCTGGATCGCGGGTTTCATCGTCGTGGCCCTGTCGGCCGCCTGCCTGATTTACGTCCCCTACGACGAGAACGGCAGGCCCGTTCCACGCGGGCAGACCTATGGCCGGGATTACGGGAGCGGGGGTCAGGATGTGGAATATTTCTACGAATATCTCTCGCCCTACGGGACCTGGGTCTACAATCCGCCCTATGGGTACGTCTGGGTGCCGCGCCACATGCGGCACGGTTGGCGCCCCTATACGGCTGGACGCTGGGCATGGACGGACTACGGCTGGACCTGGGTTTCGAGCTTTGAATGGGGCTGGGTGCCCTTCCATTACGGGCGTTGGGGCTGGGACCGAGACCTGGGCTGGTTCTGGGTCCCCGACACGGTCTGGGGGCCGGCCTGGGTGACCTGGAGGGCTGGTGACATCTACATGGGCTGGGCGCCGCTTCCGCCGGAGGCGGAGTTCATCCCCGGCCTGGGGATCCGTTCCTTCGATTTCGACTTCCCGCCGCAATATTGGGTTTTTGTCAACGCCCGTTACTTTCTGGTGGATCGGGTGGACCGTTACGTCCTTCCCTATGAGCGAAACTATACGATCATCGACTTTACGATGGTCCACGCCGGAATCCGTGTCCGCGGCGGCCGCGTGTTCAATGAAGGGATCGACCTTGAACGCGTCCGCAGGTTCACCCGGCAGGAGGTCACGAGATACGAGCTTCGCGATCCCAACCGACCTGGACCCTCCCGGATCGAAGGAGGCAATGTCTTTCTGCATAAACCCTCCATTTCCAAGAACCAGCTGGCGAGGCCGAAGACCTCTCTGAGCCGAGACGAAGCGGGGGAAAAGATCCCGATGGAAGAGTTCGAGGCCGAAGCGGCCGGGGGCACAGGCCTCAGGGATGACCAGGAACGGGAAAAAAGGCTCGTCGAAGAAAGCCAGGAGATCGAAATCAACGAGATCCGGCGGAAGGTCGAAGACGACAAGAAACTCGCCCGGACCCTGAAGGATAAGGAGAAGGTCGAAGAGGAATACAAGGCCAAGGTGACGGCGCTCAGGAAAAAGCACGAGACCGAGAGATCCGAGCTTGACCGGCGCCACAAAGAGGAAGAAGACAAGGTCAAGAGATCGATGATCCGAAAAAAGGATTGAACGCCATGACGCCGAGAAGATATCGCTCCATGGAATCGCGCTTCCACCTGGACAGGCGGCAGTTCTTCAAGGCGGGCGGCGCGGCGGGAGCCGCGGCGGGACTCGGCCTTCTGGCCGGACGCTCGCTCGTCTTCGCCCAGAACGCCGCGCCCGCCAGGATCGAACGGCCGAAGACCAACGTCGATGAGGCCATAAAGGTCCCCAGGACAAAGCACTCGCTTCCCGGCCCCTTCCCGGGCAGGGTCGTCGAGGTCCACGACGCGAACTGCCTGGTGGACGGCAAGGTTGATTGCGCCCTCATCAAAAGCATGTTCGAGAAGGGGCTGACGCGCCTGACGGGTAAAAGCCTCATGGAGAGTTTTTCGCTCTTTTTCGAGAAAGACGACATCGTCGGCATCAAGGTCAACCCGGTCGGCGCCGGCCTGATCAGCACGCGTCTCGAGGTCGTGGACGCCGTCATCGATTGGCTCGCCGCGGCCGGGCTGCCGCGCCGGAACATCATCATCTGGGACCGGTTCGACTACATGCTCAAGGACGCAGGCTTCACCGCTGAGAGGTATCCCGGGGTCGGCATCGAAGGCCTTCAGACCATGGACGAGGCAGCCGCAGAAGGGAAGGCCAAGGACAACAGCCGCTGGCTCAAGCCGGACGGGACCCATGTCAGCACGGACAACTTCGACAAGGACGTCTATTATTGGGCCGACGTGGAAGGCCCCAAGGACGAGGCCTATCTCAACCAGCACGTTTTCAACGGGAAATATTCCTACTTCGGGAAGCTCCTGACCCGGAAACTGACGAAGATCATCAACGTGCCTGTCTTCAAGAACACCGGCAACGCCGTATCGATGGCCACAAAAAACATCGGCTACGGCGCCGTTTGCAACACGAACAGGCTCCATCAGCCGCTTTTCCTCGATGTCTGCGTTGAGGTTCCGGCCTTCCCGGCCGTCCGGGACAAGCTCGTCCTGAACGTCACCGACGGGATCAAGGCCCAGTACGAAGGCGGGCCCGACGCCGAGGCCAAGTTCATTTACGATTACGGAACGCTTTTTTTGGGGACGGACCCGTTCGCCCTCGACCTCGTCTGCCATGGCCTCATCGTGGAAAAGCGGAAAGCCATGGGGATCAAGGTCAACGAACATCCCCGCTTCACCGAGTACTTCCGATATGCCCAGAAACTCGGTCTGGGCGTCGGCGACCCGGGAAAGATCGAACACGTCAAGGTCTGATAAGCGCGTTCGTCCAAGGCTTTTGATGTTGATGAGAAAGCTTCTCGCCGCCTGTGCGGCCGCCCTCGCCGCCGCGTCGCTCAACGCGGCGATCGTCCTTCCCTCCGGCGGCTTCGCCCCCGGCTGGAAAAAGTCCGAAGGCCTGCGGGAATTTCACGGCAGCCGGCTATTCGATCACATCGACGGCGGGGCGGAGCTCTTCCTGGAGTTCGGTTTTAAAGGGCTCTGCCTCCAGCGTTATAAAAAAGGGGAAGACGAGCTGGCCCTGGAGATCTATGAGATGGAAAGCCCGGAAGCCGCCTTGGGGCTCTATCTCATGAAGTGCGGCAGGGAGACTCCCGTAAAAGGTCTGGAGGCCAGGAACTCGGGCGAGCCGGCCCAGTTCACGATCCTCCAGGGCCGATGCTTCATCCATGTCAACAATTTCTCCGGACGCGAAGACCTTCTGCCGGTCATGACCGAGCTGGCGCGCCGGGCGTTGGCCGGGATTCCCGCTGAAAAAGCCGCGGACTTGATCGGACGTCTTCCCGGCCGGGGACTTCAGCCCGGTTCGGCCTGCCTATTCAGGGGTCCCGTGGGTCTCCAGGCCTTCTATACATTCGGAGAAGGGGATATCCTCGACCAGAGGGGCCTCCTCTTCGGCGTCGCCGGGAGCTATGATGACCCGAAATCCGGACATTTCACCCTCATTTTGATCGATTATCCCGATGCCGGCAGGGCCCAGACCGCGTTCAAGAACCTAGCCGGACGGCTGGATCCTTATCTTAAGGTCCTGAAAAACAGCGAGAAAGGCTTCGTCTTCGGGGATTTCCAGAAGAAGTTCGGGACCGTCGCACTCAATGACGCCCGGCTCGAGATCCGAATCGGGCTTGCCTCGGAACCGGCCCTGTCTCCCCGGCCTTAGCGTTCTCCTGCCGCTCGCCGGGTCACGGTGAGGGCGGCCCCAAGGATGACGGCCCCCCCCAGGATCGTCCTCAGGGCCGGGACCTCGCCCAGGAAGATCAGGGCCAAAAGAACCCCATAGACCGGTTCGAGCGAGCTGATGATGCTCGCCGCCCGGGCCCGGATGCGCTTCATCCCATGGATGAAAAGGGTGTGGGCCAACGCCGTGCAGAAGATACCGAGGACGGCCAGGAGGAGGATGTCTCTTGGGCTCAAGACGAGCCTGCCGCTGAAGAAAAAGGGCAGAAGCAGGACGCCGGCGAAAAGGTCCTGGTAAAACGCGATATGAAGGCTGGATCGCTTTTGTGAAAGCCTCCTGTTGACGACAGCCAGGACGGCGAACGCCGCGCCCGAGAGAAGCCCCCATAGGACGCCCCTGACGACCGAGTCGCTGAGGCTCAAGCGGGGGATAATAAGGGAGACACCGAAAACGCACGCTCCCGCCGGGACGAGGTCGCTCCATTCCAGCCTGTCCCTTGAAACGAGCGGCTCGAGAAAGACCGTGAAGACGGGGAAGGTCGAATAGGAGAGCAGGCCGACGGCGACGGTTGAGACTCGCACCGATTGGAAAAACGCCGTCCAATGCAGGGCCAGGACGGCCCCGCAAAGAAGCAGAAGAAAGACGTCCCGGAGCGGCATCAGTCTGAAGGACAATCCGCGCGCGAGGATGATCACGGACAGGGCGAGGGCTGCAAAGAAGACCCTTCCCAGGACGAGAAGGACAGGCGAAACCGGAACCCATCTGGCGAACAGCCCAGGGAAACCGAACAGGGCCACCGCCAGATGGATCTCAAGAAGGCTCTTCTTGTCGGGACTTGGAACGCTCATCGGATCGCCCTTGGGCTTATTATACCCAACAGTCCGGTCTTTGCCAGGGAAATGAATCGTTGAAATTTCTGGGATTTGTGTTAAGATATTCTTTACAAAAAAGGGCATACGGTCCCTTTCCTGGTGTCATCTTATCAAATGTCATACGAGATTTTCGCCCGCAGATACAGGCCTCAAACGTTTGAGGAAATGATCGGCCAGAGGTCTGTCGTCCAGACCCTCCAGAACGCCATCAGGACGAACCGGGTCACGCAGGCCTATCTGTTCTCGGGAATGAGGGGCACCGGGAAAACGACGGCCGCCCGCATCCTGGCCAAAGCCCTCAACTGCGCCAACGGCCCGACCCCGACGCCATGCAATACGTGCGAGTCCTGCCTGGAGATCAAGGAAGACCGCTCCATCGACGTTTTGGAGATCGACGGGGCCTCGAATCGGGGTATCGATGACATTCGGGCCCTGCGCGAGGGCTTGAAATACAAGCCCATCCGCAGCCGCTATAAGATCATCATCATCGACGAAGTCCACCAGGTCACCGGGCCGGCGTTCAACGCCCTTCTCAAGACACTCGAAGAGCCGCCGGAGAATACGGTGTTCATCTTCGCCACCACGGAGTTCAATAAGGTGCCTCCGACGATCGTCTCCCGCTGTCAGCACTTTGAATTCAAGAAGATCTCCCAAAAGGAGATCATCAATCACCTGATGGACATCTCCAAGAGCAACGGCATCACGATCAGCCCTTCCGCCCTCACCCTGATCGCCCACGCCGCTGAAGGGAGTCTCAGGGACGCCCAGAGCCTTCTCGACCAGGCCGTCGCCTTCAGCGGAGAGGTCATCAACGACGATGATCTCAAGGAGATCCTGGGCACGATCAACCCCGAGTTGCTTTACGAGTGCTCCTCGGCGATCCTGGAGGAAAAAGCGGGGTCCGTCTTCGCCCTTGTCGACGGGTTGATCGAAGGAGGGCATGAGCTCCGCGTCTTCTACAAGGACCTGGTCGAACATTTTCGCAACCTGCTCTTGGCCGCGTCCATGGAAAAGCCGCAGGACCTTCTGTTCATGAACGCCGAAGAGATGGGACGCCTCGTGGAGGAATCCAAGAAGGCTTCCCCGGAAGAGTTCCTCCGCTATCTTCTGGCCCTCCAGCAGGGGGAGGCGGGGCTTCGCTATTCGTCTCACCCCAGGATCTATCTCGAATCCCTGCTGGTCAAGCTCTGCCACTTCCGGAAGCTTGTCCCCCTCGCGGACCTCGTCCGGGAGCTTGAGGATGCCAGGAAGGATCCGGGGCCATCCGGCCCGGGCGCAGCCGGCGGGCAGGCCCCCCCCGGAACGGCCCCGGAGCGACAGGTCAAGCCCTCGTCCCCCTCGGCGCAAACCCAGCCCGGGTTCCAGGCTCCGCCGAAAGCCTACAATGAGACGCCGGCCGCTTCCCGGCCCCGCTCCGATAATATTCCCTCCAAGACGCAGTCAAAGGCTGTCCCTGCGGGCCCCTCTCCCGAGGCGAAGGCCGCCTTTGCCCGGATCCTGGAAGGGCTCCGGAAGGAAAAAGCGGCCCTGGCCGCCGTCCTGGCCCAGTATTCGTCGTTTAAGATCGGGGAGGAGGCTCTCGAGGTCGTTTTCGCGGGCGACAAGAAGTTCTATTTAGATACGATCAAGAGAGATGCCCGGCTCATCGAGCGCGTCGCGTCCGAAGTGACCGGACGAAAACTGGTCCTCCGGCTTTTAGAAAGGGAGGATGATGCCGCCCCGCGCGGAGACTCACCGGAGAAGGAGGCCGTCCTCAAGGACCCCGCGGTCCAATACTTCATGAACACCTTCAAGGCCCAGGTCCTTTCGGTCGACCCGGTCCAGAAACCCCAGGACCGCGAGGTGGCGGGAAGGGACCGTAAGAGGAGCGAACGATGAAGAACATGGCGGAAATGCAAAAGATGCTGAAAGCGGCCAAGGAGATGCAGGACCGTCTCCAGAAGGAGCTGGCCGGGATGCGCGTCGAGGGCACGAGCGGCGGCGGCATGGTGACCGTCGTCCTGGACGGTCATAAGGCCCTCCTTTCGATCCGGATCGAAAAAGAAGTCGTCAACAGGGACGACGTCGACATGCTCCAGGACCTCGTCGTCGCCGCGTGGAACGACGCCGCGGCCAAGGTCGACGGGGCTCTCGGTCAAAAGCTGGGGACTCTCGGCGCCGGCCTGAAGATCCCCGGGATGTTCTGATGTTCGAGTACGCCCAGCCCCTCCACGACCTCATTGAAGAGCTGAAGCGGATCCCCGGCATCGGCGCTAAAACCGCCCAGCGGATGGCCTTCTACGTCCTCGGCCTTCCGCAGGAGGACGCCGATCGGCTGGCCGAGGCCATCCGGGAAGCCAAGAGGAAGATCTTCTATTGCTCCGTCTGCAACAGCATCACCCACGTGGACCCATGCCAGATGTGCACGGACCCCCATCGCCAGGACGACGTCCTGTGCGTCGTCGAGGAGCCGTTCAACATCCCGTCGATCGAAAAGACGGGCGTCTACCACGGCCGGTATTACGTTCTCCTGGGCGCCCTCTCTCCGCTCAAAGGGATGGGGCCCGACGAGCTTCGCCTGGAGAAGTTTCAAAAGAGGATCGAAGCGGGGAATTTCAGGGAAGTCATCGTCGCCACCAATCCCACCGTGGACGGAGAGGCGACGGCCCTTTATCTGGTGAAGCTCCTGAAGGACATCGACCTCAGGATCACGAGGCTCGCCATGGGCCTGCCCGTGGGCTCAGACCTCGATTTCGCCGACCAGGTCACGATCAAGAAAGCCCTGGAAGGCCGGACCGAACTGAAGGAATAGGATCTCATGGTTCTTGATTATAAATAATGGATTTTGCCGGTAGGCAATAATAGGAGAGGAATGATGACAAGGATCTTTAAGGCCATCGATGGAAACACGGCAGCAACGCATGTGGCTTATGCGTATTCCGAAGTTGCAGCGATTTACCCCATCACGCCGTCCTCGACCATGGGCGAGATGGCTGATGATTGGGCCTCCGAGGGCAGAAAGAACATCTTCGGCCAGCCGCTGACCGTCGTCGAGCTCCAGTCCGAAGGAGGCGCGTCCGGGGCTGTGCACGGCAGCCTCTCCGCCGGGGCCCTGACCACGACGTTCACCGCGTCCCAGGGACTTATGTTGATGCTTCCGAACATGCACAAGATCGCGGGCGAGATGCTGCCCACGGTTTTCTACGTCTCGGCGCGTTCGCTGGCCTGCCAGTCCTTGTCCATCTTCGGCGACCACTCCGACGTCATGTCCGCCCGGAACACGGGATTTGCCATGATGGCCGCCGGCTCGGTCCAGGAGGTCATGGACCTGGCCATTGTCTCGCAGTTGGCCACCTTAAAGTCGAAGGTCCCCTTTCTATGCTACTTCGACGGCTTCCGGACCTCGAGCGAGGTCCAAAAGGTCGAGATGGTCCCTTACGAGGTCCTTGCCGCGCTTCTTGAACCGCAGTATCTCGAGGAGTTCCACAGGCGGGCCATGAGCCCCGAGCGGCCCATGATCAAGGTCGGTCAGCAGAATCCCGACGTCTACTTCCAGGGACGCGAGACGGTCAACAAATATTATGACGTCGCGCCGGGCATCGTCCAGGAGTACATGGACAAGGTAGCCAAGGTCCTCGGCCGGTCCTACCATCTTTTCGACTACGTGGGCGCCCCCGACGCCGACAAGGTCATCGTCATCATGGGCTCGGGCGCCGAGACGGTCGAAGAGACCATCGCCTTCCTGAACAAGCGGGGTTCGAAGGTCGGGGCGGTCAAGGTCCGGCTCTACCGGCCCTTCGACGCCAAGGCCCTGGCCGCCGCCCTCCCGGCGAGCGTCAGGAAGGTTGCCGTTCTCGACCGCACGAAGGAGCCGGGCTCCCTCGGCGAGCCCCTCTACCTCGATGTCGCCGTCGCCTTGTTCGGCCGGAACACCAAGGTCGTCGGCGGCCGGTATGGGCTCTCCTCAAAAGAGTTCACGCCGACCATGGTCAAGGCCGTCTACGACCACCTCGACGGCGCCTGCACCCACGGCTTCACGGTCGGGATCGACGACGACGTGACGGGCCTTTCCCTCAAGCCCGGGGAGGACATCGATACCGAACCCGGCGACGTCGTCAGCTGCAAGTTCTGGGGCTACGGGTCTGATGGCACCGTGGGGGCCAACAAAAACTCCATCACCATCATCGGCGACAACACCGACCTCTATACCCAAGGCTATTTCCAGTACGATTCCAAGAAGTCGGGCGGTGTCACCATCTCCCACCTTCGCTTCGGCAAGAGCCCGATCCAGTCCCAGTACCTGGTCCAGAAGCCCTCGTTCGTCGCCCTCCACAAAGCGTCCTACATCGGCCGGTACGACATCCTCGAGGGAATTCGAGAGGGCGGTGTCTTCCTTATCAATTCCAACTTGCCCGCGAACGAAGTCTTCGAGCACCTGACAGAGGACATGCAGCGAACGATCATCGCCAAGAAGCTCAGGGTCTACAACGTCGACGCCCTTAAGCTTGCCCAGGAGTTGGGGCTCGGCACCCGGATCAACACGATCATGCAGGCCTGCTTCTTCAAGATCTCCGGCGTCCTCCCTGAAGATAAGGCTATCGAGCTCATCAAGAAGGCCATCAAGAAATCCTACATCAAGAAAGGGATGGACGTCGTCGAAAAGAATTGGGCGGCGGTCGACCGCGCCACCGCAGGCCTCGAGGCCGTGCCCGTTCCGGACCGGATCACCGTTTCCGCGCCCGTCCTGAAGCTCGTCCCCGACGATGCCGACGAATTTACCAAGAACGTCATTGCGCCCATCATGCACTTTAGGGGCGACTCCATACCGGTCTCGAGGATGCCCCTGGACGGCCAAGTGCCCACGGGCACGACGCGGCTCGAGAAGCGCGGCATCGCCCCCGACGTTCCGTCCTGGCTCCCCGAAAACTGCATTCAATGCAACCAGTGCGCCCTGATCTGCCCACACGCCGCCATTCGGCCCAAACAGATCGATCCGGAGGACCTGAAGGGAACCCCGGAGACGTTCACGACGCTCAAGTCGAACGCCAAGAACGACCGGAACCTGGCTTACCGGCTCCAGGTCTACGTGGAGGACTGCGTCGGCTGCGAGAACTGCGTCGAGGTCTGCCCGTCCAAGGTCAAGGCCCTCAAGATGGTCCCTATCGAAGGGGCCCGGGCGGCCGGCGAGAACATCAACGAGGCGTTCTTCGAGAAGCTTCCCTACGAGGTCCTTGACGGCCTCAAAAGAGAGACCATCAAAGGCAGCCAACTGCTTCAGCCGCTGTTCGAGTTCAGCGGCGCCTGCGCCGGCTGCGGCGAAACGCCCTATGTCAAGCTGGCCACCCAGCTCTTCGGCGACCGGATGTTCGTCGCCAACGCCACGGGCTGCTCGTCCATCTACGGCGGCACGTTCCCGACCATGCCCTTCTGCAAGAACAAGGACGGCCGGGGTCCGACGTGGGCGAACTCTCTGTTCGAGGACAACGCCGAATACGGTTTCGGGATGAGGCTGGCTGTGGACGCGAACCGGAAACAGCTCGCCGAGGCAATGGAGAAGCTTCTGGCCTTGGGCACGACGCCGGCCCTCATGGACGCCCTGCAGAAGATGAAAGGCCTTTGGAATTCCATCGACGTCGAGGCCCGGGCCGCCGCCAAAGCCGTGATGGACGCCCTGACTGATGCGCTGGACAAGTCGAAGCCCGAAACAAGGCCCCTGCTCATGAAGATCGCCGAACTCCAGGACAACTTCATAGAAAAGAGTGTCTGGTGCATCGGCGGTGACGGCTGGGCCTACGATATCGGCTTCGGCGGGCTGGACCACGTCCTGGCCCAGGGACGTAACGTCAATGTCCTTGTTCTGGACACCGAGGTTTACTCCAATACGGGCGGGCAGGCATCCAAGTCGACACCGACCGGATCGGTGGCTAAGTTCGCGGCTTCGGGCAAGAAGACGGCCAAGAAGGACCTTGGCCGCATGGCCATGACTTACGGTTACGTTTACGTGGCGGCCGTGGCCATGGGTGCCAACCAGAACCAGTGCCTCAAAGCCTTCCTGGAGGCCGAGGCCTACAACGGGCCTTCCATGATCATCGCCTATTCCCCGTGCATCAACCACGGCTTCGACATGACCAAGACCCAAGCTGAAGAGAAGCTCGCCGTGGACACCGGCTACTGGATCCTCTACCGTTACAATCCCATGTTGGCCCGGGAAGGCAAGAACCCGCTCAGCCTCGATTCCAAGGAACCCAAGCTCGACTACCAGACGTTCCTGAACAATGAGATCCGTTACAGAACGCTCACCCAGCAGCATCCCGACATCGCCAAAGTCCTCTTCCCGCAGGCCGCCGAGGAGTCCAAAAAGAGGTTCCAGGACTTCAAGAAACTCGCGGAGTAGTTTTTCCCCCGCACGAGCCCAAGCCCCGGGGCTTTTTTAGCTATTCCTGTTTGGGCCCGATAATGACCTCCACGGACCTGTCCATTTTGAAGACGTCCCTGATGAACGCATTCCATTCGGCAGCGGTCACGTTTCGGATCTCTTCAAGAAACGTCGCCAGAAATTCACAGCCGAGGCCCCGGGCCTCAAAGAGGGCCGCGGTCCTGGCGCGGGCCTCCTTGGTCTCGTTCGCCCTGAAGAACGACGCCACGGAATTGTTCCTCGAGGTCACGAGGTCCTCTTCGGTCAGTTCGGCCACGGCGAGTTCCCGGACGACCCTCTCGAGCGACGAGCGGGCGGCTTCCAGCTTTTCAGGCGAGGTTTCGAGGTAGGCTTCAAGAAGGCCTTCGCCCATCGGGTAAGAGATCGTTGAATTGACGGCATAGGCGAGTCCTTCCTTGAACCTGAGGGTCCAGAGCTTGGAGCCTACCCCTCCGCCGAGGACGTCCTCAGTGAGGAAAGCCAAGGCGTAATTCCTGGCGGAGAGAACGGGAAGAGAGAACCCCAGGCCCAAGTATGACTGCTTGGCCTCTTTTTCTCTGTAAATCCTCCTATCCGCCGGGACCGTAATGGCACCCGGACGGGTTTCCGTTCGGGCGCCGGTCATGAGGCCCCCGAAATATTTCCGGACATGAGCGGCGACCACAGGCTCTTCCAGGTCGGAAACCACGGAAAGGACCATGTTGGAGGCTTTGAAATAGGTCTCATAGAAACGGATGACGTCGTTTTTCCGGATGGACTTCAGGATTTCATCCGTTCCCCAGACCGCCCCCCCGCGTCCTTCAGGACCGAAAAAGGCCCGCATGAACTCGGCGTGGCCGGCGTTGGCGGCGGAATCCAGCTCCGCTTTCCCCTGGTGTCGCATATTTTCGATGAGAGCGTCGATCCTCAACCCTGAGAACAGGGGGGCCCGGATGATCTTGCTGACGATCCTCAGGGCATCCACGAGGCTGACTGAGAGGCACTGGACGCTGATGAGCGTGCAGTCCTCAAGGCTGGCCACGGAAAGGCGAGTGGACTGGACCATGAGGTCCCGGATCTTCCCCTCATCCGGGACTTCGACTGCCATCCGGGTGGTCAAGTAAGCCAGCCCGCTCTTCCCGGAGGGTTCGGCGCTCCTGCCCCCCCGGATGAGAAGGATGAGACAGGTGAGCTCGGACGAATCGTCCTTCTGGAATATGCAGGTGAGGCCGTTGTCCAGGGTGCTCCGGAGCGGCGGGTTCTTCCATGGCCCCGACCCCTGCCCGGCCAAAACGCTCCCGGCCAGGGATAGGATCAGAAAGCCGGAGGATAGGAGTCCGGCCCTTTTCCCGAATAGCCCGCCGGCCGGCTCAGGACTTCTTTTTAGGCACGATGGTGACAACGACGCCCTCTCCTTTGCTCAGGTATTTGGCCGCGGCCTTCCGGAGGTCGGTTGAATCGACACGATCGATCCTATCCAGGAAGCTTTCCTTGTCGCCCTTATCCTCGAAAAGAAGCAGGTGGCGGGCCATGGAGTTGGCGAGGAGCAGGCCCGTCTCCTGAGCTTTTTGGAAGTTGAATCTGACCTGGTTCTTGGCGCTTTTCAGATAGTCAAAGACAAAGAGTTGATCCTGGCCGAAATAGTCCTCCTTGGCAAAGTTCAGGTCCCTGACCCGGTTCAGGAAGGCGATCGCCTCGCTCCTGGCCATGGGGACGTCCTTTGGATCGAGAGTGAAAAAAGCGATGAGGGCGCCCCCATATTCATGGGCGGAGTAGTTCATACCGACCGTCTGAACGAGGTCCCGTCTCCCCCTCAGGGCGGAGTTCAACATCGGGTTGACCCCCCGGCCCAGGATCTCGGCGAGCAGGTCGACGGCGTACTGGTCGGGGCTGTTATAATCGGGGCCGATGAGACCGATGGCGAGATATGCCTCCTTGACGTCCATCTCCTCCTCGACCTCCACGCTTTTCTCGAGAAGGCCGGCTTTTTCAAAAGCCGCGGGCTTGAAGGCGGAGGCCTTGACGGACGAGAACACGGCCCTGACCTTCTCTTCCATGTCCTTGAGCGGAAGGTCCCCGACCACGGCCAGAGAACAGTTGCCGGGGACGAAGAAGGACGCGTAGAAAGCCTTGAGCTTGTCCGGGGTGACGGTCCGGAGATCCTCCGCCGAACCATAGGCCGGGTTCCTGTAGGGGTGCCCTTTGAACAGGTTCTGGTAAACGAGCGAAGCGGCGTGCTTCCTGGGGTCGTCACGGACCATGCGGATCTCTTCCAGGATAATGTCCTTCTCCTTGTCGAGCTCCTCGGCCGAGACATCGAAGTTGAAAAGGATCTCTTTCTGGTTCGCCAGGCCGAAGTCGAACCGGTCGGACGGCAGGGAGATATCGAAGACGGCCAGGTCCTGGCCCGTCGTGGCGTTGAAATAGGCGCCGTTTCGCCGGATGTCGCGGCTGATCTCCGTCCCGCTCCTAAACTCCGTTCCCCGGAAGAGGATGGCGTGTTCCAGGAGGTGGACGAGGCCGCTCGATCCTTCGGGTTCATCCTTCGTTCCGACGTTCACGGCGGCCGATATGTTGATGAGCGGGAGGCCGGCCCTCTCATAAAGGGCGACCTTGAGGCCGTTGTCCAGGACGAAATATTTACCGGCGTTCTGCGGGGACGAGGCCGTGGGGGACGCGGGGAATGCGGTGGCCAGGAAGAGGGCGGTGAGCCGGAGGATCGCAAGGCCTTTTTTAATCATCGTCCCGTCAAAGGTGCAATATTCATACCACTTGGCTCGGCCTAAGACCGCGGGGGAACCCGGCACGCGTCCGTAAGTTCCTTTTACATTCCCTGGAAGAATCTTACAGCAGTTCCATCGTGCCGGACAAGCCTTCTTTGGCCCGGGACCCAAAATTGCCGATAGGATTCTTTTTTATGGAATTCCGACTCGCGTCCTATCGGCAATTTTGGGCGGGTGGGCAGGCTTGGACGGGTTCGGGAAACGTGATAGAATCTCGGGGCGAAGGACGGACGCGCGATGAAGAACGAACGCAAGGCCAGGATCCTGGTCGTGGACGACGAAGAGAACATCCGTAAATCCCTCAAAATGATCCTGGAGTATGAGGGCTATTCACTCCTGGAGGCCTCGAATGGGGAGGACGCCTTGGACATCATCCGGGAGACCGTCGGGCTGGACCTCATCCTGCTTGACATCAAGATGACGGGACGCGACGGCCTCGAGATCCTGGCCGAGATCAAGGGCAGGCCGTCTTCCCCGGAGGTCATCATGATCTCCGGGCAAGGGACCATCCAGGCCGCGGTCGAGGCCACAAAGCTTGGAGCCTTCGATTTCCTAGAGAAACCCCTGCACCGCGAGCGGGTCCTTTTGAGCATCCGCAACGCCCTCGACCGGAACAAGCTCCGGACGGAATGCTTGGACCTGCGGAAGCGGTCCGATAAGCGATATGAGATCATCGGCGAACATGAACTGGTCAGGAACCTCTGGAAGGAGATCCTCAAGATCGCCCCAACCAACGCCACGATCCTGATCCACGGGGAGAGCGGAACGGGAAAGGAGCTCATTGCCCGGGCCATCCACGGCCAAAGCCTCCGGGCCAAGGAGAAATTCGTCCAGGTCAATTGCGCCGCGATTCCCGAGGAGCTCATCGAATCGGAGCTCTTCGGTCATGAAAAGGGGGCTTTCACCGGCGCCACGGAACGGAAGATGGGCAAGTTCGAGCAGGCCGACGGGGGCACGATCTTTCTGGACGAGATCGGGGACATGAGCCTAAAGACCCAATCCAAGGTCCTTCGGGTCCTGGAGGAGGGCGAGGTCCAGCGGGTCGGATCGGCCAAGATCGGCAGGGTCGACGTCAGGACGATCGCCGCCACGAACAAAGACCTGCGGGCGGAGATGAAGGAGGGACGCTTCCGGGAGGACCTCTTCTTCCGGCTGAACGTGGTCCCTCTCTATTCGGCGGCCCTGCGTGAGAGGAAGGAGGACATCCCCATCCTGATCGGGTATTTCACGCGGACATTCTGCGAGGAGAACAATTTCCGGCCGAAGACATTCAGCACCGACGCCATGGCCGCCTTGACCGAATATTCGTGGAAAGGCAACGTCCGGGAGCTCAGGAATCTCGTGGAGCGGCTCATCATCCTTACGGAAAAGGACGTCATCGATAAGAAGGACCTGCCCGAGCAGTTCCGTGAGGAGAAGGAGGTCGATCTCCCGGACGAGGCCGGGATCCGGACGCTCAAGGAATTCCGCGAGATCGCCGAGAAGGAGTTCATCCTGACCAAGCTCCGGTCCAACGGCTGGAACATCTCCCAGACGGCAAGGGAGATCGACACGCCGAGGAGCAACCTCTACAAGAAACTCGAGCAATATGGTATAAAGATAACTGCTGGAGTAGGCGAGGCGGTTGCTCCTTCACCCGATACCGGGGACGAAGGGGAGGAAAGTCCGAACTCCAAAGGGCAGGATGGTCGCTAACCGCGACTCCGGGAGACCGGGGGAAAGTGCCACAGAAAACACACCGCCCTCCGGGAACGGCGCAGCCTTTCCGGGGAGCAAGGGTGAAATGGCGAGGTAAGAGCTCACCGTCCCGGTGGTGACATCGGGAGCCTGGCAAACCCCATCCGGAGCAAGACCAAACGAACCCCGCTTTGGGATGGCCCGTCCCATGGGGTGGGTAGGTCGCTCGTCCCTCCGGGCAACCGGGGGGCCAGACAAATAACCGCCCCCGCTTCGGCGGGAACAGAATTCGGCTTATGTCCTGCTCCAGCGTTTTTTCTCACCTAGAAATTCATGGCCTGCTTGATGAACGCCAGGATGTTCCCCGGCGCTATCCCAAGTTGGAGGACGGCGCAAAAGCAGAAGAAGAGCACAAGGAAGACGCCGGGCTGATCGCCTTCGGGACCGGCCTCCTCGAGGGAAGGGCTCATATACATGACGACGATGACCCGGAGGTAGTAATAGACGGAAACCAGGCTGGCCATGACAGCGATGATGACGAGGCCGCTTAAGCCGCGTTCAACAGCGGCGTCGAAAACCAGGAACTTGGCCAGGAATCCCCCGGTCGGCGGGAAGCCGGCCAGTGAGAGCAGGAACACGGACAGCATGGCCCCGATCCAAGGCGACCTTAAGCCGGTCCCGGCGAATTCATCAAGATCCAGACGTTCCTTTTCGCCGTGGCCCAAAGCCACAACGGCGGTGAACGCGCCGATGTTCATGAAAGCATAGACGACAAGGTAGAAGGCCAGACCCGGGCCGTCCCCCGAGACCACCGCGATGAGCGCGTAGCCCGTGTGGGCGATGCTGGAATAAGCGAGGATCCGCTTGATGTTTCTCTGACGGAGGGCCGCCAGGTTTCCGACGATCATGGTCAGAGCGGCCGCGCCCCCCAGCAGCCAACGGATTTGCCCCGGCCTTCCCGCCCCGGCCCAAAAAGGACCCAGGAGGCGCAGGAGGACGGCAAGTCCGGCCACCTTGGGAACGACGGAGAAAAAGGCCGTTACCGGAGTGGGCGCGCCCTCATAGACGTCAGGGACCCACATGTGAAATGGGACGATGGCGATCTTGAAGCCAAAGGCCGCCAGGACGAGACCCGATCCGGCCAGAGCGGTCCAGGACGGAGGCGATTTCCGGAGCGCGGCGAGGATTGCCGGAACGTCCAGCGAGCCGGAGACGCCATATAGAAACGCGAGCCCGAAGATCAAGAAGGCGCCGGCGAGGCTTCCCGTCATGAAGTACTTAGCGGCCGATTCAGCGGACCGCAGGTCATCCCGTTTGAGCCCTGCCAGGGCATAGCTCGCGACGGAAAGGACCTCCAGGCCGAGAAAGATCACGATGAGGTCCAGAGAGGAAACCATGATCACAGCGCCGGAGATGGCCAGGAGGAGGAGGGCATGGAAGGCGCCCGCGTCCATTCCATGCGCGGGGACATACCGAAGGCCGATCAGGATGATGAGCACCCCCGTCAAGGCCAGGAGGACAAGGAAAACGATGGAGAAGTCGTCCAAGATAAGCCTGCCTCCGAAAAAGGAACAGGCTTTCCCCCAGGAACGAAGGCCGAGGACGGAGCTCACGGCGAGCGCTAAGGCCCCGATCGGCCCAGGGAAGCGGTCGGGCCTCCCGCTGAAGAAGGCGTCGACAAGGAGGACGAGGAGCGCGGCCCCGACGATGACGGCCAGCGGGGCCGACGCAAGGAGCGTGTTCATCGCGTTTCCCTCATTCCGCTGTCCGCACCCAAAACTCCGGGAGACTTGGCGATGGCCGGCCCAGACGTCAGGGAAACGCGTTCTTTCCCCCCCGCGAGCGCCAGGGCCCTTGCGACCGAGGCGTCCATCTTCCTGAGGAACGGCCCGGGGAAGATGCCCATCCAGAACATCAGGACGATCACGGGCACGAGGAACGCCAACTCCCTTTTCCCGATGTCCTTGAAAGCCCGGATGGGCTCATGGTCGATCGGCCCGTGCATCACCCTCTGGAAAAGCCAGAGCAGGTAGGCTGCCGAAAGAATCCCGGTGACGACCGCCGGCACCACGAGGGCTCTGTTCGAGGTGAAGATCCCGAAGAAGCAGAGGACCTCACCTACGAACCCGTTGAGCCCGGGGAGCCCCATCGACGAAAGCATGACGATGAGGAAGAGCGCGGAAAAGACCGGCATCCTTTTGCCGACCCCGCCGAAGTCCTTGATCCGCCACGTGTGAGAGCGTTCATAAAGGATCCCCACGCAGAGGAAAAGGGCCCCGGTGCTCAGGCCGTGGCTGAGCATCTGGAAGAGGGCCCCCTCCAAGGCTTCGAAGTTCAAAGAGAACACGGCCAGCATGATGAGTCCCATGTGGCTAATGCTCGAGTAGGCCACGAGGGATTTCATGTCCTTCTGGACGAGGGCCATGAGCCCCCCGTAAATGATGCCGAAGACGGCCAGGAGGGACAGCCACGGCAGGAATCTCCGGGTCGCTTCGGGGAAGAGGGGAAGGGCAAAACGGATGAATCCGTAGGCCCCCATCTTGAGGAGGACGGCGGCCAGGATGACCGAGCCCGGCGTAGGCGCTTCGACGTGGGCGTCCGGAAGCCATGTGTGCAGGGGGAAAAGGGGGACCTTGACGGCGAAGGCCAGGGCAAAGGCCAGGAAGAGCCAGGTTTGGGTGCCTGTCCCAAGCGTAAGCCCGTAGTAATCCAGCACCGAGAGTGAATAGGCCCCCGTCACCTTGTAGTATTGGGCGTAAAGGACGAGGATCGCGACGAGCATGAGGAGGCTCCCGAACATCGTGAAAATGACGAACTTCAGCGTGGCATAGACCCGTCGCCGACCGCCCCATATCCCGATGATGAAATACATCGGGATGAGCATGGCCTCCCAGAAAACATAGAAGAGAAAGAGGTTCAAAGAGACGAAGACACCGATAAGCCCGGTTTCAAGGAGCAGCATGAAAAACGAGAATTCCTTGATTCTCTCTCCAATCCCGCCCCAGGAGGCCAGAAGGGCCACCGGCATGAGGAAGGTCGTCAGGAGGACCAGAAAAAGGCTTATCCCATCGATCCCGAGGTGGTACTGGATCCCGCGGCCGAGCCACGCCCTCTGTTCAACGAACTGGGAGGACGCGGTTCCTGAATCGAATCCGAAGTAAAGAACGAGGGACAGGAGGAAGGTCAGGACCGCGACGCCCAGGGCAAAGGACCGGACCAGCCGGGTCCTTTCCGCAGGGAGAAAGATAAGGAGGAGAGCCCCCGCGAGAGGCAGGAACGTCACCAGGCTCAGGATCGGGACCATCATGTCTCTACATCAATAAAAACCCCAGAAAAAGAACCGCTCCGATGAGGAAGGCTAGGGCATATTCCTTAATAAGCCCCGTCTGAAGGAGACCGAGACCCTTTCCGGCGGCCCCGGCGGCCGCGGCCGCACCGTTAAGGGCGCCATCCACCACCCTTTTGTCAAAATGCTCAAAAATAACCTCTCCCCCTCGAACGAGCGGCCGGACAAAGACTGCGTCATAGGCCTCATCCACGTAATACTTTCGATTCACGATCGTATAGAGGGCAGGGAACCTGGAGATGAGAAAGTGCGGAAAATGGGGGTTCTTGACATAAAGAACGTAGGCCGTCGTGATGCCTATCATGGCCGCCGCCGAGGAAAGGAGCATGAGCATCCATTCCGTTCCAGGACCGGGGCCGTGCACCGGGACGTTCACGAAGACCGGAGCGAGGAACCGCCCGAAGAGATCAGCCTTGTCTCCAAGGACCGCGGGCAGGCCGACATAACCCGCCGCGACGGTGAAGAATGCCAATACCGCGAGCGGGACCGTCATGATCGACGGGGATTCGTGGATATGAGCCTTGGTCTCTACGGCCATTCGATCACCGCCATAGAAAGCCATGAAAACCAGCCGGAAGATGTAGAAGGCCGTGAGGATCGCGGTCGCGAGTCCGAGGACCCAGACGACATACCGCCCCTGGGCGAAAGCCCTGCTTAGGATGGCGTCCTTGGAAAAGAACCCCGAGAGGAACGGGACACCGGCGATCGCCGCCGCACCGACAAAGAAAGCGGGGAAGGTTCGGGGAAGGTATCTTCTGAGCCCGCCCATCTTTCTCAGGTCCTGTTCGCCGGAAAGGGCATGGATGACACTCCCGGCAGCCAGGAAAAGCAGGCTCTTGAAAAACGCGTGGGTGACAAGGTGGAACATGCCGGCCGAGTACGCCCCCACGCCGCAGCCGATGAACATATAGCCGATCTGAGAGATCGTGGAATAGGCCAGGACCCGCTTGATGTCGTTTTCCGTGAGCGCCATGGTCGCGGCGAAGACGGCAGTCACCGCCCCGGTGAGGGCAATTCCCAGAGAGGCGGTCCCCGAAAAGGCAAACAACGCGTTCATCCTGCAGACCATGTACACTCCCGCCGTGACCATGGTTGCGGCGTGAATGAGAGCGCTGACCGGAGTCGGACCTTCCATCGCGTCGGGAAGCCAGACGTAAAGGGGGACCTGGGCCGATTTACCCGTCGCACCGATGAAGAAAAGAACGGCGACCAGGGTGGCCATTTCGGCCGGGAACCGTCCGCCCGTCACACTCGCGGCGAGGTCCTGGAACTCGGCGCTTCCCGTCACCGCCAGGACGAGGAAAATGGCGACAAGGAAGGCCGTGTCTCCGATCCGGTTGACGAGGAAGGCCTTCTTGCCCGCGGCCGCCGCGGCAGGCTTCTCGAACCAGAACCCGATGAGGAGATACGAGCAGAGCCCGACGCCTTCCCAGCCGACGAACATCAGAACGACGTTGGACGCCAGGACGAGGATCAGCATAAAAAAAGTGAAAAGGTTGAGGAGCCCGAAGTACCGGGCCGGCGACCGGTCGTTGGCCATGCAACCCGCGGAATAGACGTGGATCAGGAAGCCGACCCCGGTCACGACAAGGCCCATGATCGCCGCCAAGGGGTCGAACGTGAAAGCCGCCCGGGCCGAGAACGAGCCGCTCACGATCCAGGAAAAGAGCTCTTTCACGATGGGCGCGGATCCGTGTCCCGGGCCGAGCAACCCTATGAAAGCCAGCAGGGAAAGGGCGAAAGCGGCGAGCACGGACAGGCAGGCCTGGGCGGCGATCCATCTCCTGGAAAGACGGCCGCCGAAAAGGAACAAGAGCAGGGCGCTCAGGCCCGGGACGAATGGAGAGAGCCAGAAGACTTCCGTCATCTCAGCCTTTCATGACGTCGAGGTCGTCGCATTGAATGCTCTTTTTTCGCTTGAAGACGACGAGGATGATCGCCAGCCCCACGGCGGACTCGGCGGCGGCGACCGTGATCACGAAGAGGACAATGACCTGCCCGTCCAGGGAGGCCGTTGATTTGGCGAATGTGAGGAAGGCCAGATTGGCGGCATTGAGCATGATCTCGACGGCCATGAACATGGTAATGAGGTCGCGCTTGATGAAGAAAGCAGCGACGCCGAGGGCGAATAGGACGATGGAAAGGACAAGGAAGAATGCCGCCGGGATCATTTCGGCCCTTTTTTCCCGGCCAGGGAAATCGCGCCCGTCAAGGCCGCGATGATGAGGATGGACGTGATCTCTAGAGGGTAGAGGTACTTCTCGAAGAGGAGCGACCCCAGGCGGGCCGTTTCCGCGCCTCCGACCGGGCCGGCGTTTCCCATCCCCGGAAGAATCTCCCTGACGGCCAGAAGGAGTTCGGCAAACAGGGTTATCGCCAAGACCGCGGCTAAGATGCCGACCGATTTTTTCTTTTCAATGCCACGGCCGTCCCTCTGGTCAATCATCATGATGACGAATACGAAGAGGACCATGATGGCTCCCGCATAAATAAGGACCTGAACGGCGGCCACGAAGGGAGCGTCGAGGAGTCCGAAAACGCCGCCCAGGGCCGCGAAGGCCAGGACCAGGAAGAGGACGCTGTGGGCCCTGTCTCTAGAGACGATCATTCCCACGACGCCCCCCGCGGACAAGATGGCCAGGATAAAGAAGAGGGGCAATGCCATGGCTGATTTTTCCCCCTCTATTTAAAAGTGACTAGGGAACAAAGTCAAGACAAAGTGCTCGGGCTTTTTTTCCTTTGACAATCCGATCCGATTTGCTATAATGATTCCGGTACCGCGGGGTAGAGCAGCCTGGTAGCTCGTCGGGCTCATAACCCGGAGGTCGTTGGTTCAAATCCAACCCCCGCTACCACCTCTTTTTCCATTCTCCAATCTTTCGCTTGCGTCCACGACTAAATATTTGAATGCATTGTTACCGAAAAGCTCAAAACGCATGAATTACACAAACGTCCTCATCGTCGAAGATGAAGCTGTCATCGCCGCGGACGTCCGCCTCATGGTTGAAGATCTGGGGTTCAGGGCCTTGGGAATCGCCTCTTCGGGAGAAGAGGGCCTTCGCAAAGCCGGAGCCCTTCGCCCGGACCTGGTCCTCATGGACATCAAGATCAAAGGCGATATGGACGGAGTGATCGCGGCCGGCGAGATCTTCAGGCGTTTTCGAATCCCCGTCGTTTACATGACCGCTTACTCCGACCCCCAGACGATCAAGCGTGTCAACCGGCCGGGCACTTTGGGCTGCCTTATTAAGCCCCTGGAGCCAAGCGAGCTCGAAAATATCCTCCTCGGTTCCGCCGAAAGCCTTTCCATGTGATCGGCGGGTCAAGCGTTCCGGGATTCAAGCCCGCATCATCCTCCGGACCTCGATCAAAATAGCCATCTCGAGAAAATCTGACCAAATCGACACGACCGGTCATCATGGCGTTACCTTGACAAACGGCAATATCCGGTTGATTTGGGTCCGGAGACGTGCTATATCAAGGCGAGGGATTTGTTATCAAGGAGCGTCCCATGTTCGAGAAAAAAACATATGTCCGAAGACGGAACCTGCTGAAGAAACACCTGGGATCCGGGCTCATCCTTTTTCTCGGGAACGGAGAAAGCCCGATGAATTATCGGGCCAACGTTTATCCCTTCCGTCAAGACAGCACGTTCCTCTATTTCTTCGGCCTGGACAGTCCCGAACTGGCCGCGGCGATCGACGTGGACGAGAACAGGGAAATTCTCTTCGGCGACGACGTCGGGATCGAGGACATCATTTGGATGGGCCCTCAGCCCAAGATGAAGGACCGGGCGGCCCAGGTCGGGGTTAAGGAAACGCTCGCTTTCGGAAAGCTTGACGGCGTCGTCAAGGCCGCCTTGGAAAAGCGGCGTCCGGTCCACTTCCTCCCGCCATACAGGGCGGACATCTCCGAGAGGATCGGCGAATTGACGGGGGTGCCGGCCCGCGAGGTCCGGTCCAAATCCTCCGAGGGCCTCATCAGGGCCGTCGTCGAGCAGCGCTCGGTGAAATCGGATGAAGAGATCTGCGAGATCGAGGAAGCCCTTGAGATTACATATCCCATGTATATGGCAGCCCTGGAGATGGCCGGGGCCGGGCGCTTCGAACGGGAGGTGACGGGGGCGATGGAGGGGATCATGCGCTCTCTTGGCCGGGCCTTCGCTTTTCCTCCCATCGTGACGATCAACGGGCACATCTTCCACAACACGTTCTCCGGTAACGCCCTCAGGAAAGGCCGGATGCTCGTGGCCGACTGCGGCGCGGAGTCGTCTCTCCACTACGCCTGCGACATCACACGCAGCATCCCGGTCGGCGGAAGGTTCAACCGCAGGCAGAGGGACATCTACGAGATCGTTCTCGAGGCCCAGCTCACGGCCATCGCCGCCATGAAGCCAGGGATCAGGTTCCGGGACATCCATCTCAAGGCGGCCCGGACGATCGCCGGCGGGATGAAGGACCTCGGGTTGATGAAGGGCGACCTGGACGTGGCCGTCGAGAAGGGCGCCCACGCGCTCTTCTTCCCCCATGGCCTCGGCCACCAGCTGGGCCTGGACGTTCACGACATGGAAAACTTGGGGGAGACGCACGTCGGGTATGACGCGAACATCAAACGGAGCGAGCAGTTCGGACTCGCTTACCTGAGGATGGCCAGGGAGCTCCGGCCCGGCCATGTTATGACGGTTGAGCCCGGCGTCTATTTCATCCCCGCCCTCGTCGATGAATGGCGGAAGAACAGGAAACACACCGACTTCATCAATTACGATAAAGTCGAAACGTTCCTCGATTTCGGCGGCATCCGCATCGAGGACGACGTTCTGGTGGTCGACAAGGAGGGCCGCCGGGTTCTCGGCCGTCCGATCCCCAAGACGGTCAAGGACGTCGAAAATGCGGCCTCCTGAGAACCGGGGGCCCGGCCTGCAGGAACGAGCCGCGCGCGACACGAAATTGAGGATCGCCCTGGTTCAACAACGCTCCGGTCCTGATGTGGAAGAGAACATCGAGCGGGGGGCCCGGAGCTTCGCCAAAGCGGCCCGGGCGGGGGCCCGCCTGATCGCGTTCGCCGAGCTTGCCTTCTCGAGGTTCTACCCGCAGGTCCCGGCGGGCAGGGGGTCCCGGGCCAAGGCGGAGCCGGTCCCCGGCCCGATCACGGACAGGTTCCGGAGTCTGGCCAAGGAATACGGCGTCGTCGCGGTCCTCAACCTTTTCGAACGGAAAGGCGGCCGGACCTACGATTCCTCACCGGTCATTGACGCCGACGGGAGGCTTCTCGGCGTGACGCGGATGATGCACATCATGGAAGGGCCGGGCTTCCACGAGCGCGGCTACTATCACCCGGGCGGTGCCGGGAAGCTCGTCTACCAGACGGCCGCGGGGCGGGTGGGGGTTGCTATCTGTTATGACAGGCATTTCCCGGAATACACGCGCGGGTTGGGACTTCTGGGCGCGGAGATCGTCATCATCCCTCAGGCCGGGGCCGTGGGGGAATGGACCGAGGGCATCTTCGAGGCGGAAGTCCAGGTCGCCGCCTTCCAGAACGGGTATTTCGCGGCCCTGATCAACCGCGTGGGGCGTGAGGACGCTCTTCGCTTCGCGGGAGAGTCCTTCGTCGCCGACCCGGACGGCCGGGTCATCGCCCGGGCCCCTCAAGGCCGTGACGCCATCCTTTTCGCGGACTGTGACTTCGACAGGATCCCCGGGTCCGCGGCCAAGAGGCATTTCCTCCGGGACCGGCGGCCAGGCGCTTACGGGAGATTCGGCCTCACGGACGGTGAATGAGATGGACCCCTGGTACGTGATCAACATCAAACCCAAGAAGGAGTTTCAGGTCGAAAGGCTGTTCATGGAAGGGGGCTTCACGATCTATAGCCCGAAGTACCTCTTCGAAAAACATATCAGGCCCTTTTTCCCGGGCTACGCGTTTTTACGGTTCGATCATCCCGCTCAATATCAAATGGTTAAATACACGCGGGGAGTCAAAAAGATCGTCGGGAACCCCGAAGGCCCCATCCCCGTCCAGGAAGAGGTCATCCGGGAGCTCCGGGCGCGGGAGAAGGATGGCCATATCGAACTTGATAAGTACGGACAAGAGCCCGGCATCGGCGACGAGATCGAAGTCGCCGAGGGACCCCTCAAAGGCCTCAAGGGGATCTTCAAGAAGGAGCTCGATGAACGGGAGCGGGTCATGATCCTCCTCAACTACGTCTCCTACCAGGGCATGCTGCTCATCGAGAAGAAGAAATTGAAGAAGGTTATAAAATAGCCGCCGGTTGATTGATAAAGCCCTGGCTTTCGATTAGGTGCGGGGTCGATTTAATAAAGGAGCAAAGCATCATGAACGTGCCCAGCTTGGACTTGAAGGCCCAATACCTGGCCATCCGGGATGAGATGGATAAAAAGATCTTGGAGGTCCTCGGTTCCCAGGGGTTCGTCCTGGGTCCCGAGGTCGAGTCCCTGGAGAAAGAGCTGGCGGCCCTGCACGGCGTCGGTCACGGGATCGGCGTGTCTTCGGGGTCCGACGCCATTCTCGTCAGCCTGATGGCTCTGGGGATAGGGGAGGGAGATTCGGTGGTGACGAGCCCGTTCACCTTCTTCGCGACCGCGGGCGCCGTCACCAGGCTCAAGGCCAGGCCTGTCTTTTGCGATATCGATGAAAAGATCTACAACCTATCGCCGGAATCGCTGGGCCTGCTCCTCAGAAAAGAGGTCCGGGAGAAGGGGAACCCGCGCGTCAAGGCGATCATCCCCGTCCACCTCTATGGCCAATGCGCGGACATGGACGCCATCAATGATTTGGCCCGGGAATATGGGCTCGCGGTTGTCGAAGACGCCTGCCAGGCCGTCGGCAGCGAGTATCCCTCCAAGCTCGGGACCAAACGGGCCTGCGCCCTGGGAACCGCCGGAACGCTCTCGTTCTATCCGACGAAGAACCTGGGCGGCCTCGGGGACGGCGGAATGGTCCTCACCAACGACGGAGGACTGGCCGCCAGGGTCAGGGCCCTCCGGGTCCATGGCGAATCCCGTCGCTACTATTATGACGCCATCGGAGGAAATTTCCGGCTGGACGCGCTCCAGGCTGCCGCTCTCCGCGTGAAACTCAGGCACTTCGGGGACTGGCAGGAAGAACGCCGGAAAAGAGCTGAGGCTTACGACAGGAAGCTCCAGGAAGCTGGCCTGCCTGGGGACGGCTTCGTCGCGCTTCCGCATGCCCTTTACAAAGATTCCGGGGCCGCAAACTACCACACCTATCACCAGTACGTGATCCGGGCCAAGGACAGGGACGCGCTCCAGGCTGCTCTTAAAGAGAATGGGGTCGGGACGGCCGTTTACTACCCCCTGGGGCTCCATATGCAGAAATGTTTCTCGGAGCTGGGTTACCGGCCCGGCGATTTCCCGATCACGGAGAAAGCGTGCCGCGAGGTCCTGGCCCTGCCGATGTACCCGGAGCTCACGGCCGAGCAGCAAAACCACGTCGTTTCCTGTATCGCCGAATTCTATGGAAAGCGCTGAACATATCCTTAAGCCGGCCGGGCGTCAGGTCATCAAGCCGGTCTTTCCGTCCTGGCGCAAGACTCAATTTTTTTGACGGCTTAACGGCTGGTTTTCAACCTGTCCTGGAACGGTTCGTTCAAGCTGTTCGGTGTCGACGCCGACGCGAACCCCGTTCCCGGCTAATGGCATGTGCCGCAGGAATGGCTGGAGCACGTCGAACAGCCGCTCGAGGATGTCTTCAAGCGGCCACCGCCCCCCCCGATTCCGAAGGAGGACAGGAGCTTCCGGACGTTCTTGCTCTTGCAGACCTCGCAGCCGACATCCTTCTCTTTGCCGATGCGGACAAGCGACTCGAAGCGGCGTCCGCAGGAGCCACAAAGGAATTCGTAAAGAGGCATGCTATTTAAGGATCGCGACGGCTTCGATCTCGATCTTGACGTCCCTGGGGAGGCGGGCCACCTGGACGGCCGCCCGGGCCGGATAGGGGGCTTTGAAGAACTCGGCGTAGACGGCGTTCATCCTGGCGAAGTCGTTCATGTCCTGAAGATAAACGTTGGCTTTCACGACGTGGTCCATCGAGCTTCCTGCGGCCTCGAGGACGGCCGTCAGGTTCTTCAGGACCTGCCGGGCCTGGTCTTCGAGACTCCCCTGGTTCAGTTCCCCGGTCGCCGGGTCGACGGCGATCTGCCCTGAAGCGAAGACGAATCCGTTGGCTACGATGGCCTGGGAATATGGACCGAGGGCCTTCGGCGCCTTGTCGGTCTTGACTTCTTTCTTCATCTCTTCTCTCCTTTCGTTCTTGGCCCGGGCCGTGGCCGTGAGGAGGCCCGGGAGACTCAACGCGATCAAAACATCTCTTCGTGTCATCTCAGAGTCCTCTCCGCAAGGTCACGTGATCACGATGATCCGGACCGGACGGCTTTCGATCCTCAGGACGCCGGTCCCGGACGCGGCCTTTATTGTATATGAACCGGGCGCGAGTTTCCAGGAAAGGCCCGAGGGGGAAGCGGAGGTCCCCGCCATCCGCCCGTTGACCCACCACTCGATGGTTCGGGGGCCGTCGACGCCGCTTCGCTCGGCCTTGAGTCCGATCATTTGGTATTCTTTCCGCAGGACGGGATCGATCTTGAAGATGCCGCCTTCCCGGGGAAAAACGATCCTGAGGACGGGTTCCGGGCGGGACGGGGCCTCGGATATGGAAGCGGTGGTAAGACCGGGGCCGGCCCCTGCGCCATGGGAGGTCCAACAAACCTCCCGCGGTTCCGTCCCGGAGATGAAGATCTCATCCATCCTGCCGGGACATAAAGCCCGGGCCAGCCGGCCCGAAAGAGGACAGATCGACCTCCGGACGAGCCCCCGGGGCTCCGCGAAGGGCGGGGGAGGGTCCTTGGCGTTCAGGAGGAGCATGATGTCCCGGAAAAGTGGGCCGCAGCCGGTGATGCCGGAAACGTCATGCATGGGCTTCCCGTCGAAGTTCCCGACCCAGACCCCCACGGTTTGCCGGGGAGTATACCCGATCGTCCAGTTGTCCCGGTAATCTTTGGATGTCCCCGTCTTTGCCGCGCACGGAAAAGGGAGATTAAACGGCGAACGATAGCCGAATGAGGGAACCCGGGCGTCTCCGTCGGACAGGATGTTGGTGATGATGAACGCCGCCCCCGGAGAGAAGACATCAACGGCCCTTTCGGGGCCGGGAATCGGGACGTCCTTCCCGTTCTCCCCGGTCATCCGGATGACCGTCCTATCCGTCTGAAAACGGCCGCCCCTGGCCAGGGCGGCGTAGGCCCCGGCCAGTTCGAGAAGGCTGACCTCGCCGTTGCCCAGGGTTAACCCAAGGCCATAGAATCCAGGTGATTTCCGCAGGCTGTCGAACCCGAGGTCCTTGAGCCGCCGGTAGAGCAGGTCGGGCCCGATGGCTTCCAGCACAGCCACGGCGGGCACGTTGTAGGAACAGGCCAGAGCGCTGCGCATGCGGATGGGACCATGAAATTTCCTGTCGTAGTTCTGCGGCTCGTAATTCCCTTCGAGGGTCGGAAAGGCGTAGGGGGCGTCATCGATGACCGAAGCCGCCGTCATCCCCCGTTCCAGGGCCAGGGCATAGGTGAAGGGTTTCAGGGCGGATCCGGGTTGTCGCAAGGCCAGCGCGCCGTTGACCTGGCCATCATGTCTGGAGTCGAAGAAGTCACAGGACCCGGCCAGGGCCAGGACATCGCCTCCGTCATTGTCCAGGACGATCACGGACCCATTGGTGATTCCCTTTTCTCTCAAGGAATCCAGATGTCGAGAGAGCAAGACCTCGACTTTTTTCTGAAGGCCGTAGTCGAGGGTCGTCCGGACCTCGCTCAGCCTGTATCTCTGAGGGCCTTTCAAGGACCCGAGGATAAGGTCGCAGAAGTGCGGGGCCCGGAAACGATCGGCTTCGGGCGAGACGCGGATGTCCTCGAAGGCCGTCCGATGGTATTCTTCAGCCGTGATGAGCCCGCGTCGCGCCATGGCCTGCAGGATCTCTTTCTGTCTCCTGAGTGCAGCCGGAAAGTCCCGGTAGGGATTCGACGCGGAAGGGGAGCGGGGGATCCCGGCCAGAAAGGCCGCCTCGGCCGGACCGAGCTGCGAACAGGGTTTATCAAAATAAAGCCGTGAAGCCGCCTCGGCCCCTTGGGCCAGGTTTCCATAAGGGACCCGATTGAGGTACTGGGCCAGGATCTCTTCTTTGGACAGGGTGTTCTCCAGCCGGACCGCGAGCCAGGCTTCAAAGAGCTTGGAGAGGAGGGTCCGAGGCCGGCGTCCCAGGTTCCTCACGACCTGCTGGGAGATCGTGGAGGCGCCGGAGATGATCCGGCCGCTCCGGAGGTTCTGGAGGAGCGCCCGGATGACCGACGGAATATTGACCCCTTTATGGAGGAAAAAATTCCTGTCCTCCGAAACCAGCGTCGCTCTGATGAGGTGGGGAGACACCTCCCCGAGTCCGACCCACCGGCACCGGCCGCCCTCATCCGAAAGGACCTCCCGAAGAAGAACGCCGTTGCGGTCCGTAATGCGAAGGGAGAGGACAGGCCCGGGGTCGAGCTTCGACTTCGGGAAAGGAAGATATAAGGACCCGGTCACTCCGATGACGAGCACCAGAACGCCGAACAGGAGAGCTCTTCTCCGATTCCTCATTTCTCGATCGTGACGGTCTGCTCCGCGCCCCGCCCGAAGACCTCGGGCGAATACATCTCTTCGACCTTCGTCCCCGGGACCTCAAACGTGCCGAACGTCAGGGCCCGGGCCAGGTAGCGGTGGGTATGAAGTCCGGCCGTCAGGGAATCTGCGAAAAGGAGGACGCGGTCGTCGCGCATTTCGACATGACGGAAGCCTTCCCACCACCGCTCATTTCCTTCGTTGATCTTGTCCAGCTTCCTCAGCTCTTCTTCGCTCTCCGTGAGGAACGAGGGATTGACCGCTTCGAACCCGGCCGGCAGCGGATCCTCCACGACGATGAATAATCCCTCCTGGGGCATGACGATATCGATGGCCACAACGACCAGGGCGCCGGCTTTGACCGTCCGGAGGGGCTTTCCGTCGAGAGACTCGATGTGCTTGAGGACCGAGATCCCTTCGTCCCTGGCCGCGAGCTTTTGTCTCGGCGTATAGGTCATGCGCGCGGTGTAATATAGGGTCCCGTCCCCCTCCTTCCGGACGGCCAGCGGAAGCTCCTTGCCGACGGGGTGCGTTGAAAGCTTTATCCGGGCCGTCTTGATCCCGGCGGCGAGTCCCTTGAACGAATCCTCGAGGAGCGTCCTGGCGTCCAACGTGATCTTGAAAGCGAAATCCGGGCTTTCTTTTTCATAGGTCCGAAAGAAATCGTTCAGCGCGTAAAAGACATAGAAATTTTCCTGGGTCGAGTGCCAGTGTCCGGACCTCCTCTTGTCGATGATCCACTTGGCGATTTGCGGAACCAGCGGATGATCGGAGCCGATCTCAATGAGCGTCTGAAGGACGAAGGCCGTGGTCCTCAGGTTGGAAGAATAGATCCATTCCAGGCCGGCGGATTCGCCTTCTTCGAAATGAGCATCCGCCGGGGTGACCTTGACCATGTTCAAGAGCTCGTCGAGGAGCATGTTCTGCGCCCGGAGCGTCCCTTTTCCATAATGGAGGGCCTTGAGGAGAAGGGCACGGCCGAAGACCGGCAGATCCTCCCTTTCGGCGAAGAGTCTTTCGGCATAGGCCGGCTCGGGTCGGCCGAGCAGGGCGAGGTCATACAATGCGAAGGCCCGGGTTGTCTTCCAACCCCGGACCTCATAAGGATTCCCCCCGGAGCCGAAATCCTCCCTGAGCCAGTCCACGAGGAACTGGGCCGCTTGATCAAGTCGCGAAGCGTCGATCTCATAACCCGCCTCCCGAGCCTTGAGCAGGGAGAAAACTCCGTAGCACGTAAGGTATGGAGACGTCCAGTTCCCGTCCGGCCAGAGGCCGAAGGCCCCCTCTTCTTTTTGGTAGCCATAGATATCCCGGAGCGTAGCTTGGACAAACTTCCGGACCGCCGGTTCTTCCATCGGGCTTAGCTTGAAGCCAAAGATCACTTTCGAAGCCACGAGGTAGGGAAGGACGGCCGACAATCTTTGCTCCAGGCAAAGGTAAGGATAGTCCTTCAAATAATCCAGGCTCCCTTTGAGACCGCTGAGGGCCGTTGGCGAGGCCTGGACGTCCAGAAAACTTTCTTCGAGGAACGCGTCCCCGGGGACGCGGAGCCGCTCTTCCACGGCATCCTTGACCTGGCCGGAAAGAGCGACGGTTTCCGTGGGCCTGGGCCTTAGGACCGGGAGTTTGATCTCGAGGCCGTCCGATTCATCTCCCATTCGCGCCCGGAAAGCGAGCCGGGCCAGGCCGGGACTTTCCGCCTGGAACGGGAAGAGCACTTCCCTGGCTTCCCCCGGCCCGAGGTCGAACGTCCGGACCGAGGCGTCCGGACAGAGGATATCCCGGGCTTCGAGGTCCAGGTTGACCGTTCCTTTCTTGTCCGAGAGGTTGCGGACGACGACACCGGCCTCGAACCTGTCTCCCGACCTGGCGAAGCGGGGCAGAGAGGGCTGAAGTTGAAGGGGTTTGGAGACCCGGAAGGTGTCGTCACCGCGGCCGAATTCCGAATCCATGGTCTGGGCGACGGCCATGACGCGGAAGGATGTGAGGTTGGCGGGCAGTTCGAAGGTGACGCCGGCCTCTCCCTGATCATCGGTGATGAGGGTCGGATCCCAAAAGGCCGTGGATTTGAAATCGCCGCGCAGCTCGACCTCGGTCAGAGCGGGTGAGGCGGTGAGCATCTTTTCTCCGCCACCGCCCGAGTCTTCGCCCTTCTCGCCGTATTCCCTCCGCCCCACGACGTGGAGCCTCGTCTCCGACGTCTGAATGGAGAGGGGCTTTTCTCCGTAGAATCTGCCGAAAGGATCGGGCGTCTGATAACCGATGAGGTTGAGGACCCCGACGTCCACCACCGCCAGGGAGAGGCAGGCCTTTACGCCGGCATTCTTCGAATCCCTGACCTTGAAACTCAGGCTGACCTTCTCTTTCGGCTTGTAGTCCTTCTTGTCCCTGGCAATGTCGACCTTGAGCATCTTTTCGGAGGGGCTTACGCTCAGCTTGACGTAACCCATCTTAAAGGACGGCTTGCCGATGTCCTGCTTCTCGTCGGCCCGGGCCTGGTCCGTCCGGCCTTGGAGAAGCAGGATGGAGACGAAGACGTTGGGCATGTATTCGGGCTTTATGGGAACCTCGATCCGGCTCGAGCTTCCCTGGATCTCCAGGACCCGGCTTTCGATGACCAGCTCGCGTTCGATGGTGACCAGGGCCTTGGCCTTCTCATAGGGGGACTTCACCAGGATCCTGGCCGTCTCGCCCGGTGCGTACCCTTCCTTATCCGCGACGAGTTCGATGGTATCGTCGTCGCGTTGCTCCCACGAGACGTAGTCCTTCCCGGTCACGTAAAAATAGGTCGATGTGGTGATGACGTTGCCGCGGCCGTCCTTGCCTTCGGCGGCAAAGAGATAAAGCCCGGACTTTTCCGGGATGAACTCCAACACCGCTGGCCCCTCCTTCGTTTCGATGGTCCTCGTCGAGATCTCGATATCCTCCTTCTCGGTGTGCCAACGAAAACGGCCGCCGACGCCGGCCTGACGGACGGAATGCCACTCCCTCTTGACCAGTTTGACCCCGACCCCCTCTCCCGGGAGCCGCCGTCCCTGCGGATCGACGGCGATGACGTTGAGGGAAACGCTCTTGCCCTTCTCGAGGAACGTGGTGCTTGGCTGGAGACCGATATAGAACTCACCGCGGTGGACGGTCGTCTGGATCCGGCTGGAAATGGCGTTACGGCTGGGGCTCTGGACAGTCGCCTCCAGGGTGGCCATGACGGAATCCTTTTCCTTTTCGGCTATGAGGGACGCTTTGATCTCGAGCAAGCCCTGGGCGCCGAGCTCCGCTTCACCGGAAGCGATAAGACGGCTCTCTTCGGCGCCTTGATCGTCCTCCCAATCCATTTCGTTCCCGAAAAGGAAGCCGTCGCAGCCCGGCGGCGTGAAGCCGGACGGATTGAGCCTCAGGAACCAAGCGGCCTTCTGACCGGACATCTCGCCGCCGGAAAGATAATTGGCCCGGACCTCCCCGCGGTATTCGTCCCCGAAGACAAAACTTTTGAGCGGGGTCCGAAGATGGACCTCGAATTCCGCCGGGCGGAAGGCCTCGACGCGGAAGGAATCGGAAAGGATCAATGGTTTGTCGCCCGCGACATCGGGGGGCACACCGGCCAGGACTTGATAGTTGCCGAGCGAAGCCTCCTGGCTCGTTTCGAGATCGAAAGCGAAAGAGCCGTATTCATCGAGGGGCGCTTTACCTTTGTGGACGGATTTCTGGAAGGGGTCCTGGACCTCGCACATCACTTCCTGGAACTTCGGGAGACGCCACGTTCCCTTTTCCCTCATCCGGATGATCCCCTTGATATGGACCTTTTCCCCGGCGCGGTAGATGCCGCGTTCGGTGAAAATGTAGCCCTGGATCGTCTCGGGCCTGGGGTTCCAGTCATAGTCAAGGCGGAACCGGTAGGGGTCAATCCCGGTCCCCGACTCCGACGAAGTGAACGCGACGTCCATGCCGCGGCGGGCAAAGACCCACTGTTGGGGCTTGGACCATTCGTCGCGGCCTTTGATGCCCAGTTCCTTCCATCCCGGCGTTTCCGCCCGCCCGGATTCATCCGTCTTCCCCTGCCAGCGGATGGCGTTCGCGTCGTCCCGGACCTCGACCTCGGCGCCGGCAACGGGCAGGCCGGTCCGCAATTCCGAGACCCAGATCACGTTGTTCTCGGGAGAGAACTTGGCCGAGATCCCCAGCTCGGTGACCTGGAGCATGACCTTGGGGAACCTTTCATACTTGTCGGGAAGCCCGGTGTCCAGCTGGATAAAGACAAGGCCGCAACGGTCCGGAAGGACGGGTTTGAGGTCAATGGGAACGGCCTGCCGCTTGTTCGGCGGAAGCTTGAACGAAAGGGTCTTCTCCAGGCCGTAAAAGCCGGGACCGGGCTGGACCTTTTCATTCGTCCAAAAGATCCTGGGTTGGGAGAGGAGCGGGATGACGCCGGCCTTGGGCACGTTCGCCGCTTGGACAAAGACCCGAGTCGTGTTCAGGGCGTAAAAAGGATAGAGCGGATCGGAATAAGCCTCTATGACTCCATGTCCGGTGGTCATGGAAATCGACGGCGGAAAGGGGGACGTTCGGAACCTCTGGACGACCTCGTTCCCGAGCCTGTTGCCGAACTCATCCTCGAGGTCCGGAGAGATCCGCACGGCATACTCCATTTCGGGTTCGAGGGGAAGGTTCAGCCAGATGAACGGGTTCGAAGAATCCCACTCGGCATAATAATCAGGGATGGCGACTTCCGGTTCGAACCTGACCGCTTGGATAAACAATTTGGTGGACACGGGGTTCGAAAATTGGAACTTCAGCGGCTCGTGAGGATTGTGGTTCATAGCGGCATTCATCCCCACGAAGCGGAAGGTCTTGAAAGTCTCGAATTGGAACGCATAGTCCTGGTCCGAGCCCAGCGGGCCTTCGGCAGCGGGAAGACCCGCCTTGATCTCCACCCTATACACGGAATCGGGCCGGAGACTATCGACGGGCTCCACGAGCAGGACTTCCTGCGGAGAAGCCTTGATCTCTTCTTTCTTGAGCATCTTCTCCGAAGGTGTCCTCAGGTCGAAACCCACGGGGACCTCGCGGCCTTCCGGGCCCAGGCCGGTGAACGTGAGGAACTTCCCGGCCTTATCCCTGGAAACCGGTTGATTGAAGACGATGAGGACCCGGGTGTCGGGTTTGAGGCTCTTTTGATCGCCGGCAGGAAAATGGGCCAAGACGCGCGGCCGGACCGTGTTGAAACTCCAGGTGAAGTCCTCGGGCAGGCAAAAGCCGTCCTTCGAGCAGGTCCCCGCGGGGACGGTCACTTCGAAGGCCGTGGCATAGGGCAGGCGCGTATTCGGGGTGAAGGCCAGGGCCCGGGTGCCTAGCCAGCGGTACTTTCCAGAAACGGCCGGCCGGACCTTAAGAAACGATGACCCGTCCCCTTCAGGCAGGGCTTCGAGAGCGACCATGGGATGGTCGAAAATGACGACGATGGCCTGGGATTCCGACGGCGTCCGGGTCGCCCCTTTCGGTGTCGCGCTCAGGACCTTGAGGTCGCCCCTGATCCCGCCGGCCGGCGGGACGGGGTTCATCGGAACTTCAGCATTCTTCTTTTTGCAGCCGGAAAAACCGACCAGCAGGAGAACGACGAGCAGACAGATCCCGAGACGAAGCGCTTTTTTTCCCATCGATATCCATCCTTTCCAAGAATTGTGTTCATCCTAAAAGAAAAGGGTGGAAATATCAAGATTGGGGGACGCCTCCGGATCTTTCAGAGTTTAGCTCAGCGCGGCGAGGGCGGCCGTCACGAACGTCCAGAACCTCTCGACGGAACCGATATGGACACGCTCGTCGGGGGAGTGCGGATGCTCGATCGTGGGCCCGAAGGAGATCATGTCCATACCCGTGTACTTCTCGCCGATAATCCCGCATTCGAGCCCGGCGTGGATGGCCTTGACTTCCGCCTCCTTGCCCGTCGTTTTGCGGTGGACGTCCAGAAGTTTCGCGAGGAGCCGGGATTGGAGGTTGGGCATCCATCCAGGATAGCCGTCCTGCAGAGAGATCTTCGCTCCGGCCAGGGCACAGACGGCCTCGAGGACCTCACGGGTCGCCTGGAGGGCCGAAGCGACGGAGCTCCGCGTGCTGCAGACGATCTGCGTCTGCTTCTTCTCGCAGCGAATGATGGCCAGGTTGGTCGAAGTCTCGACCAGGCCGGCGATCTCCGGGTGCATGGCCACGACCCCGTGGGGAAGCCCCGCCAGCAGGTTAAGCAGGTTCCGTTGGGATTCGGCGGCCAGAGCGAATTCGCGGCCATCGACTTTGTCGAACGCATATTTTACGCCCGTCTCGACAGACTTATATTCGGCCCGGATCTTCTCGAACGCCTTCTTGAACGATCCGGCCAGAGCCTTGACCGCGGCCGGACGGACGGAGATGAGCGCCCAGGCCTCACGCGGGATGGCGTTCCGCTTGTTCCCGCCTTCCATTTGGATGAGCTCAACCCGGTGCTCTTTCTGTGCTTGAACGAGCATGCGGGCCAGGAGCTTGATGGCGTTGCCCCGGCCCTGGTGGATGTCTATCCCCGAGTGCCCGCCTCTCAGTCCGGAGATCAATAGTCGGTACAGGTTCCCGGAAGCCGCCTTCTTCCGCTTCAGCGTCCGCGTGATCACGGAGTCGGCACCGCCGGAGCAGCCGATGGTGAACGTCCCTTCTTCTTCGCTGTCGAGATTGAGGAGCATGGTCCCTTTGAGGAAGCCCTTGGCCAGCTTGTTGGCGCCGGTCAGCCCGGTCTCCTCGTCCACCGTGAAGAGGAACTCAAGCGGGCCGTGGACCAGCCCCTTGTCTTCCATGACCGCGAGGCAGGCGGCGGCGCCGATACCGTTGTCCGCCCCGAGGGTCGTCCCCTCCGCCTGGACCCATTCGCCCTTGATCGAAGCGCGGATAGGGTCCTTGGCGAAATCATGAACGACGTCCGAGTTCTTTTCGCCGACCATGTCCAAGTGCCCCTGAAGGATCACGCCCTCGGCGTTCTCGCGCCCCGGCGTCGCGGGCTTCCGAACAAGGACGTTGCCGACCTTGTCCCTCTTCGCCTCGAGGCCCAAGTCTTTGGCCGCGGCAAGGATGTATTCACCGAAAGCCTTCTCGTTGCCCGAGCAGTGGGGGATCTTCAGAATGTCCTCGAAACGTTTCCAAAGATGGGTGGGTCTGAGTCCGCCGAATTGGGATGCCATGGGTCCTCTCCTTTTCGATGATGATGAAATAGAAATCATGCCACAAAAATCCGGTGGATTCAAGCGGATTTCTCGGGTATAATTTATGAAATCCGAGCCAACATGCCCATGCCCAAACGATGGACCGTGTACCTATGGACGGTTCTAGGCTTTATCTTCGGCGGCGCCGTGAACGCATCGGCCGGCGTCAAGATACGCATCGAGACAAGCGTCTTCCCCCTCAGGGAATTCGCCGCTTCCGTGGCCGGCGAGAGGGGAGAGGTCCGACTCCTCCTCCCTCCCGGGGCCGGAGTCCACACATGGCAGCCGCGCGCCGGCGACCTCATCAGGCTGGCAGAATGTGATCTTTTCATCTATATCGGCGCCGACCTGGAGCCCTGGGTCCCTGACGTCCTGAGGGGCCTTGGGGGCCGGAAGATCGAGACGCTGGATGCCGCCCGTCGTCTCGATCTCATCCGTGAGCCGGAGGACGCAGGGCATGGCCGCGGCGGCAAGGGGCACGGGACCTTCGACCCTCACGTCTGGCTGGACCTGGAACTGGCCGGACGCATCGTCGACCTCATCAGGGACAGGCTTTCGGAGATCGATCCGGAGGGGGCCCCCGTGTATGGGCGGAACGCGGCGGCCTTCCGGGAAAGGCTCAGGGTCCTGGACCTTAAATTCAAGACGGAGCTCGGGGCCTGCCCCCGGAAGACGTTCATCCTGGCCGGTCACGCCGCTTTCGGCTACCTGGCGAGACGCTACGGGCTCGAGCAGGTCGCCCTCTACGGGCTGAGCCCCGACTCCCAGCCGACCCCCGGCAAGTTCACCGACGTCGTCGGCCTCGCCCGCGAGCTGGGCATCAAGGTCATCTTTTTCGAGGCGGCGGCCTCCCCGGACGTGGCCAAAGCCCTCTCCCGCGAGCTGGGGGCTACGATCCTCGTCCTCAATCCAGGCCACAATCTGACTCGCGCCGAGATCACGAAGGGCGTCGGATTCTTTGATATCATGGAAGAGAACCTGAGGAACTTGAAAGATGGACTTGGCTGCCGCTGACACGAGGGAATTGATCGCCGTCCGTAACGTTTCCTTCGGCTATGGCGGAGGACGCGTTCTCCTGGACATATCGTTCTCGATACGCCGCGGGGATTTCCTGGCCATCATCGGCCCGAACGGCTCCGGCAAGACGACCCTGATCAAGATCATCCTGGGACTTCTCAAGCCTTCGCAGGGAGATGTCCTCCTCATGGGGGAGCCCATTTCAAAGTTCCGGAACTGGCAGAGGATCGGCTACATCCCGCAGAAGGCCACTCACATCGACCCCTTCTTTCCCGCCTCGGTCCGGGAGGTGGTGGCCATGGCCCTTCTTTCGAACAGGAGGACTTTGATCCTGTCGAAAAAAAAGGGTGAGGCCGCCATCGACAATGCCCTCCGGCACGTCGGCATGGACGCTTTTAAGGCGTCTCCGGTCGGGAGCCTGTCCGGCGGCCAGCAGCAGCGCGTCTTCATCGCCCGGGCCCTCGTGACGAGCCCGGAGGTCCTGTTCCTGGACGAGCCGACCACGGGTGTCGACGCCGAGACGCAGGACCATTTTTACGGGATGCTCGACAGTCTGAACAAGAAGGAGGGAATGACCATCGTCCTCATCACCCATGACATCGGCATCGTCAACAAGCACATCACCCGGGTGGCCTGCCTGAACCAGAGGCTCGTCTATCACGGGTCCCACGAGGATTTCTGCCGCAGCAACGCCTTTAAGGACTTGCTGTCCGGCGGGCACCTGGTTTCCCATGAACATTGAAAGGGCCTAGGGGACCGCATGAACGCGCTGCTCCATTTCGGCTTCCTCCAGAGAGCGCTTGTCGCCGGGATCTTCATCGCCGTGGCCTGCGCCGTCCTGGGGGTCTTCCTCATCCTCCGGAAGGACGCCATGATCGGCCACGGGCTTTCCCACGTGGCTTTCGCCGGCGTCGCCCTGGGGCTCTTCCTGAGCGTTCTGCCGCTTATCGCGGCGCTCATTGTTTCCGTAGCCGCCGCCCTCGGCATCATGCGGCTCAAGGAAAAGGCCGGGCTCTACGGCGACACGGCCATCGGTATCGTCAGCAGCCTCGGCATGGCGGTGGGCATTCTCCTGGCCACGCTGTCCGGGAGCTTCAGCGTCGATCTTCTGGTCTATCTCTTCGGGGAGATCCTGGCCATCTCGCCTTTGGAGGTCTGGCTGTCCCTAGCCCTAACCCTTCTGATCATCGCCGCCGTGGCCCTCAATTATTCCAAGCTCATGTTCATGACCTTCGACCGGGAATCGGCCCGAGTTGCGGGGATAAGGGTCGGCCGCCTCGACGCCCTCCTGACCGTCCTGACGGCGGTCACGGTCGTCCTTGGCATGAAGGTCGTCGGGATCCTCCTGGTGGCCGCCCTCGTGGTCATTCCCGCGGCGGCCGGCCTTCAGGCGGCCTCCAGCTTCCGGATGGCGGTCGTCGTTTCTTCGGCGGTCGGCGCCATTTCGGTCCTTCTGGGGCTCGTCGTGGCCCTTTCGCTGAACATCCCCGCTTCCGCTTCGATCGTCATCCTCTGCTTCCTCATCTTCGGAGGGATCTACCTTTTCAAAAAGAAGAAGGGCCTGTTCGCGGGCTGATACCCGCGGCCGGGCCGGAGGGGCCAAGAAACCAGGGACCGGTCACTTCAAAGCGTTTCCCATGTATTTTTTCAAAGCCAGGGCGGAACGTTCGAGTTTCCTCCTCAAGGCTTCAGCCTGTTTGGCCGTCCGGGCCTTGAATTTTTCATCCTTGATGCCCGGCAGGTTGATCCGGACGTTGTAATAGGCGCCTTCGCCTGCGGCCTGGGCCGTCAGGCCGGCGACGCCGGCATCGCTCACGGAATTCCTGTTTCCCTTCCGGGCGACGGCCTCGGCCAGCTCGATGAGTTCCGCGGCGGCCGCGAGAACGCCCAGAGGCACGAGCGCGGCCCCCTTGGACGCGTCCTCTACGGCGGCTTCCCGTTCCCTGCTCTGTTCCTTCGTCCCCTTGGGGAGCCGGAACGCCTCCATCACCTTGTTGAAAGCACGGGCGTCCAGGTCCACCGCACGCAGGAGCTCATCCTTCAGCTCCTGGGCGCGAACCGCGATCCTCTTCATGTCCTCGCCGGTCCTCTCGTAACCCTTTTTCCCATAGGTCAGATTGGCCACCATCGAAGAGAGGGCCGCTGAAAGCGCTCCGCACAGAGCGGCGACGCTTCCACCTCCCGGCGCCGGCGAATCCATGGAGACCTCGTCGGCGAACGCCCGAAGGTCGAGCGAACCAAGCATCTTCCCGGCCTCCTTGAACTGCCGTTCGATGATCTTCTTGTCGGGATCGAACCTGGAGACATCGTTCAGCCCGAGTGAAAGCACGGCCGTCCGGATGATCTCCTCCTCGGGGACACCCGCGGTCTTCCCCTGCTTCTCGAGGTAGTGCCGCCCGGCCATGAGGACCGCCTCTTTGGGGATCATCCCGACGAGCTCGCTTCCGGTCACCCGGAGGCCGAGCTTCTCCGCTTGTTTGATCGTCTCGTCGAATACCGCGTGGACCGGGGAGCGCCTGTAGTTCGTGAAATTGATGGAGATCTGGGCGATGCCGTAATCCTCAATGTACCAGCCGACGGCCTTGACGTCCTTGAACTTTCCCGGGACCTTGACCGTGTGGCCGAGGCTGTCCCGGACGATCGTCCCGTCCTTGTCCTTTTTCACACGGCCGCTCTCCCTGAGATTCAAGGCGATCTCTTGGGCCAGCCGGCGGTCCCTCGTGTTCAGATTGATGTTGTAGGCGATCAGAAACTCCCTGGCTCCGATGACCGTCGCTCCGGACTTCGGATTGAAGACAGGGTCCCCGTAGTCGGGGGCCCAATTCGGGTCCTTGAGCTTCTCGGGAAGTCCTTCATACTCCCCGGCCCGAATGTTCGCCAGGTTCCTGCGGTCGGGTTTCTGTGCCGCCTCTTCATAGAGGTAGACGGGGATGCCGAGCTCCCCGGCGACGCGGCCGCCCAATTCGTGGGCCAACCGGACGCAGTCCTCCATGGTCACGCCGGAGACCGGGACGAAGGGACAGACATCCGTGGCCCCGATCCGGCCGTGCGCCCCCTTGTGCGTCCGCATGTCGAGGACCTCGGCAGCTTTTTTTATGGCCTTGAACGCGGCCTCCTTGACGGCCTCCGGCTCGCCGATGAAGGTCACAACCGTCCGGTTGGTCGATTCCCCGGGATCCACGTCCAGGAGCCTGACTCCGGGAACGGCTTCAATCTCCCTGACGATGGCGTTGATCTTGTCCTTGTCGCGTCCCTCGCTGAAATTGGGGACGCACTCCACGATCCTCATTTCTCCACTCCTTTGTTGATCGTCGACCTCAGGTTACCGCTGATGTCGTAGATATCGACCTTGTCGAATTCCCGGAGGGTGTCCGCGACCAGGTCCTTGTTCCCCACGATCACGACGACGGGCCGCAGCTGGAGGAACCGCCGAGCGGTCGCCAGGACCCTCTCCAGGTTCACCAGAATGATGTTCTCGTAATACTGGCTCCAATGGTCTTCGCCAAGGTTGAAGGCCTTGTTCCGGGCGACCTCCAGGGAGAAGCTGGTCAGGGGCTCGTTCTTCAGCGGGAAATTGCCGATCAGGAAGGATTTGGCCTGCTCGATCTCGAAGGAGGAAGCCCTCTCCACGGCCTCCGGCCCGATCTCTTTGAGGACCTCCTGCACTGAGTCGCGGATGGCCTCGGGTGTCACCTTGGCCCTGACCCAGAAGACCCCGCAGCTCTTGAAGAAGTCCGCGCCGCTGAAGGCGTAGCTGGCGTACCCCTTCGACTCCCGGAGGTTCATGAACAGCCGGCTGCCCATCGTCCCGCCCAGGACCTGGTTCAGGACCATGAACGGGAAATAATCGGAGCTCGTGGCCGGGAAGATGACATTTCCCAGAACGATCGTCGCGTCCTTGGCTTGGGGCAGATCGATGAACGCGACCTGCTCCCTGTCGTTGGGAGGAGGGGAGGGGAGGAGGGAACGGTCGATCCGGCGGGCGGTCCAGGTGTTGAAATAGTGACTGATCTTGCGCGAGGCCGTCGACAGGTTCATGTTCCCGGCGACGACGAGCAGGGCGTTGTTGGGGCGGTAGAATCGATCGTAGAAGGCGAGAATGTCCTCCCGCCCGACGTCCTTGATGACATCCTCGTTGAAGATCGACGTTTGATAGGGATGGCCCTTGAAGAGCATGCGGAAAAGCTGGCGCTTGGCGACATGCTCCGGGTCCTTCTCCCTCTCGAAGAGATCGTAGTACATCGTGCGCTTGACCGTGTCCATCTGACCCTCGGGGAAAGAGGCCTTGAGGACGATCGCGCTGAGGATCTCGAGGGCCTTGTCAAGGTTCTCCTCCAGGACGTTGAATGTGAAAACGGTAATGTCGAGGGATATGGACGCCGCGAATTCCCCACCGAAGGACTCGATCCTTTCCTCGATCTCCCCAGCCGAGAGAAGATCCGTGCCGCGGCCGATCATGTTGGCGGTCAGGGAAGCCGCTCCGGGGAGATCGGGACGGGAATCGCTCTCGCCCGCCAGGACGACCAGTTGAAGGCTCATCAGCGGGGAAGACGCTTTCCGGGCCACGGCTAGGGTCAGGCCATTGGAGAGGGTCGCGGATTCGATGAGAGGAAGCCTGAGCTCCTGGAACGGGTCGGGAATGGGCGGAGACTTACGGAACTTCTCCTGGGGCAGCGCCGGGAGAGCGAAGGTCACGACGCAAATTCCGGCCAGGAAACAGGTCCCCTTCCAGTGCGTAAGGCTCCGCATGATCATTTGGTGGCGAGGCTCAAGGTGAAGGCATTCTCAGGGGCGAAGAGTCTATTGGCCAGGCTGATGATGGCCACCGGGGTCACCTTCAGATATTTCGCGTATTCCGCGGCCAGGTCCTCCAGCCTGTTGCCCGATAGAACCATCTCGCTCAGGAAGAGCGCCTTCTGCAGGGAGGTCGAAAGCCGGCCGAGATAGTCCATCTTGAAAAGGTCCTTGGCCTTGGCCAGCTCGGCCTCGGAAACGAGGGTCGTCCTGAGCTTTCCCATCTCCGAGACGATGGCCTTCCGGCTGAGGTCGGACATGACGGGATTGTTGCTGATCGTGAAGACCTTGAACGCCCGCAGCCCCATTCTTTCCTCGACGCCGCCGCCGAGATAGAGGGCAACCCTTTCCTTCTTCACCAAACGCTTGTAGAGCCGCGAACCCTTTCCGCGGAACATCAGGATGTCCAGGATCCTCAGGCTGTAGGATTCTCCGGTCTGGAGATGGCTGATCCGATACCCGAAATGGAAGGCCGGGGAAGGGGCCAGGGATTCCTTCAGGTGCGAGTCCCTCAGCCGCCCGGCATCGATGAGTTTCGGGGCCGGGAGATCGGGAACATCGTTCCCGCGCGGGATCGTCTCGAAGTATCTGGCGATGAGCTCCTTTGTCCTCGGAACGTTGAGGCTTCCCGTGATGCAGAGGACGGCGTTGTTGGGCACGTAATAGGTCCTGTAAAAGGACCGGACGTCCTCCTCCGTGATGTTGCGGAGGTCCTCTTCTGTGCCCAGAAGGGGATGGCCGTAGACGAAGTCCGGGAACAGGATCTCGTCGAAGAGGAAAAAACTTTCCAGATAGGGTTCGGCGGAACGGCGCTGGCGCTGCTCCGTCACGAGGGTCTCTTTCGCCCTTTCCACGTTGACCCCCGTGACGCTCAACGATCCCATCCGGTCGGATTCCAGCCAGAGGACAAGGGCCAGCTGGTTGGAGGGAACGGTCTGGTAAAAGAAGGACTTGTCGAAAGCGGTGTTGGCGTTGAACTCCCCCCCGATCCGCTGGATGTAATTGATGTGCTGCATCGGCGAGATGTTCTCCGAGCCTTGGAACATCAAGTTCTCCATGAGGTACGCCAGGCCTGATTGGCCGGGCTGTTCGCGGATGGGTCCGACCCCGTAGGCTACGACCACGGACACCAACGGCAAGGAATCGTCCTCCGACAAAATCACTTGGAGGCCGTTCTTCAGTTTGTACTGGGTCAGGGGAAAATCGAGGCCCTTGGGCGGGGCCTGCTCCTGCGCGTTCAGCCCCCCCGGAGGGCAGGAAAGGACGGCGAGGAGAAGCCAGGCGGCGCTCTTTTTCAAGGACATGACAACCCCGGATGATGAGTCATAATGGGCCTTAACAATAACACAAATAAAAACGATATTTCAATTCCCGCCCCGAAACCGCTATTGAAATATACATCCTTTTATGCTATTTTTTGAGGCTATTCCATGATTGAGTACCAAGGAGGTCATCCATGAGCAGGAACGGAAAATATTTTTTTACTTCAGAATCCGTAACCGAAGGTCACCCGGATAAGATCTGCGACCAGATCTCGGATTCCGTTCTGGACGATCTTCTTCGTCAGGACCCCAAGAGCCGCGTCGCCTGCGAAACGCTGACCACGACCGGGCTCGTCCTCATCGCCGGGGAGATCACGACCCTGGGCTACTGCGATTTCCAGAAGCTCGTGAGAAACACGGTCCGCGACATCGGCTACACGAAAGCGGAATACGGTTTTGACTATAAAACGTGCTGCGTCATTTCCTCGATCCACGAGCAGTCCCCGGATATCGCCCAGGGCGTGAATGAGACCGAAGGACATGAGCAGGGCGCGGGGGACCAGGGCCTAATGTTCGGGTATGCCTGCCGGGAGACGCCGGAGCTCATGCCCATGCCGATCATGCTGGCCCACAAGATCGTCCGCCGCCTGAGCGAGGTCCGGAAGGACAAGACCCTGCCCTACCTCCGGCCGGACGGCAAGTCCCAAGTCACCATCCAATACGAGGGCGGAATCCCCAAGCGCGTCGAGGCCGTGGTCGTCGCGGCCCAGCACAATGAAAAGGTCAAGATGGAGGATCTTCGAGAAGACATCAAGCGCGAGGTCATCAAGAAGGTCATTCCCGCCCACCTCATCGATAAGGACACCTGGAAGAAGGTCTTCATCAACGGCACGGGCCGGTTCGAGATCGGCGGCCCGCTCGGCGACACGGGGATTACCGGCCGCAAGATCATCGTGGATACCTACGGCGGCGTGGGAAGCCACGGCGGCGGCGCCTTCTCGGGGAAGGACCCCTCCAAGGTCGACCGCTCCGGCTCCTACATGGCTCGCTATATCGCCAAGAACCTCGTGGCCGCGGGCCTCGCCGATAGACTCGAAGTCCAGCTTGCCTACGCCATCGGCGTCCCGGAGCCCGTTTCCGTCATGGTGGATTCGTTCGGGACCGCCAGGATCTCCGAGGACAAGATCAAGGAGATCATCCGGGCCCACTTCAAGCTGACGCCCAAGAGCATGATCAGCTACCTCAACCTGTTGCGGCCCATCTACAGGAAGATCGCCGCCTACGGCCACTTCGGCCGGACCGAGGAAGAGTTCACCTGGGAATGGACCGATAAGGCCTCGGCGCTCAAGAAGGACGCCGGCCTGTAATCGTCCGGTCCCGGAACGGGACCGGACGCGCGATCCGGCCCCCGGGCCCGCGTCCCGGGGAGACTTCGAGGATAAAGGGATGAAACATGGATTTTGATGTAAAAGACCTGAAATTGTCACGGCAAGGGAAGCTCAAGATGGAATGGGCGGCGCGGTCCATGCCCGTCCTCGAAAGGATCAAGCTCCGCTTCGGGAAAGAGAAGCCTCTCAAGGGACTGAGGATCTCGGCCTGCCTCCACGTGACGAGCGAGACAGGAAACCTGATGCAGGCCCTGAAGCTCGGCGGGGCCGAGGTCAGGCTCACGGCCTCCAATCCCCTCAGCACGCAGGACGAGGTGGCCGCCGCCATGGTGAAGTTCGACCGGATCTCCGTCTTCGCCATCAAGGGGGAGGACAACAAGACTTATTACCGCCACCTCAACCAATCCCTCGACCACGCCCCGCAGATCACCATGGACGACGGTGCGGACCTGGTGTCGACGATCCACTCCAGCCGCCGGGACCTCCTGCCCGGCATCCTCGGGGGGACCGAAGAAACCACGACGGGGGTCATCCGCCTTCGAAGCATGGCCAGGGAAAAGGTCCTGGACTATCCCATCATCGCCGTGAACGATGCCGACACAAAGCACCTCTTCGACAACAGATATGGAACGGGCCAAAGCACGCTGGACGGCATCCTGCGGGCGACGAATGTCCTGCTGGCCGGGCTCAACTTCGTCGTGGTCGGCTACGGCTGGTGCGGCAAGGGACTGGCGATGCGCGCCAAGGGCGCAGGGTCCCATGTTGTCGTCTGCGAGGTGGACCCCATCAAGGCCCTGGAAGCTGAGATGGATGGCTTTTCGGTCATGCCCATAGCCGAGGCCGCCCGGATCGGGGACGTTTTCGTGACCGTGACCGGGAACAAGGGAGTCATAGGGCGGGAGCACTTCCTTAAGATGAAGGATGGGGCCATCGTGGCCAACTCCGGTCACTTCAACGTCGAGATCGACATCCCGGCCCTCGAAAAACTGGCCCACGGCAAAAGACGGGTCCGGCCGTTCGTCGACGAATACACGCTTCCGGGCGGGAAGAACGTCAATCTCCTGGGGGAGGGACGGCTGGTCAACCTTGCCGCTGCAGAAGGCCATCCGGCCATGGTCATGGACATGAGCTTCGCCAACCAGGCCCTCAGCGCCCGGTATCTCATCAAGCATGGAAGATCGTTGGAGAAGAAGGTCTATCCCGTGCCCGGAGCCATCGACCGGGAGATCGCGGCCCTGAAACTCGCCTCGATGGGGGTCTCCATCGATAAGCTGACGCCTGCCCAGAAGAAATACCTTGAGGACTGGAAAGAAGGGACCTAACCTCTGCCGGTGATACGGACCTTCTCCGGACCCCCCTTGAAATTCTCGAGGGGGTTGGGGGAGTTAAGAAATACGGACAAAGTCTTGGACGTGTCACCGTGTCTTTTGCAAAGACCTCATTGCCATCAAGGCAATGAGGATTGTTTCCCCTTGATGATGTCCAGATATTCCTTGATCTTGTCCTTCGTTTCCTGGTCCTTGATGAGCGGCGAGATCCTCTCCAGAACCTCCCGGGCCTTTTCGAACTCTCCGTTCTTGAAATAGGCCGCGCCCAGATTGAAGCCGAAGCTGGCCTCGTTCGGGACGAGCTTGACCGCTTGTTCGTATGCGGCGATGGCGTCGGCAAGATCCCCCTTCTTTTCGAGGATCAGTCCTTTGAGATTTTGGGCCATCGCCAGCCGCTTCTTGATCTGTATAGCCCTCTGGACGTTTTCGTAGGCTTCGTCGATCCTGTCCATCAAGAAATAGAGGTGCGCCAGGTTATAGTAGGGGAGCTCCCTTGAGGCGTAATTGGGGTCTTCGAGGGCCCGCTTGAACTCCTGCTCGGCCTTGTCGACGAAATCCAATTCCTGGTAGATCGTCCCTAGGTTGTTGCGGGCTTCCGTGAACTGGGGGTTGACTTCGAGACTTTTCTGGAAGGCCGCCGCCGCCTCCTGGAGATCCCCCTTCATCGATCGGGCCAGGCCGAGGGCGTTCCAGGCTAGAAAATGCCTGGGATTGAGGGAGAGGCTTTTGTTTAAATACTTGACGGCCTCATCGACGCTGTTTCCGTTGAGATAGAAAAGCCCCAGGTTGTATTGATACTGGGGGTCCTTTTCACGGGACCGGGCCAGCTTGGCCTGGCTTGACGCGCAGAACGTCAGGCCAAGGCAGGCGAACATGACGAGCACGGTCTTCGTCTTCATGCAACTCTCCTTTCGAAGGCTCCTGCCGGCCCCGGGCTCACTCATTCTGGCTTGAGCGCCCGGGACATGAGGTCCTCTATGGCTTTCCTGGGTGATCTGTTTCTGTAAAGGACATGATAGACCTCGTCCGAGATGGGCATCTCGACGCCCTCCCGGCGGGCGAGGTTGTGGGCCGAGAGTGTCGTCCTCACGCCTTCGGCCACCATTTTCATCCGCGACAGGATCGTTCTCAGGGACCTTCCCTTGCCCAGCTCGAACCCGACATAATGGTTCCGGCTCAGCTCTCCCGTGCAGGTCAGGATCAGGTCCCCCATCCCTGCGAGCCCGGAGAACGTTTCTCTCCTTGCTCCCAGATGGGTCCCCAGCCGTGTCATCTCCACGAGTCCCCGGGTCATCAGGGCGGCCTTGGAGTTCAAGCCGCATTCCAAGGCGTCGGAGATCCCAGCCGCGATAGCAATGACGTTCTTCAACGCCCCGCCGATTTCGACACCGATGACGTCTGATGTCGAATAAGCCCTGAGCGCCAAGCTCGAGACAAGATGCTGGACCTTTCGGGCGCATTCGGGGTCCCTGGAGGCCACGACCACGGCCGTCGGGTTTCCCAGGGCGACTTCCTTGGCGAAGCTCGGGCCGGAGAGGACCGCCAGGCGGGGGTTGCGGAAGGGATGGAACACCTCTTCCATGACCTGGCTCATCCTCTTGAGGGATTTTTGTTCCAGGCCCTTCGTCAAGCTGACGACGATCTGGTCGGACGTAAGATAGGGGGCGATCTCGGCATAGAGGCTCCTGCAGAACTGGGATGGGACGGCAACGAAGAGGAACTCCGTCGAGACGACGGCTTCCGGAAGGTCGCGGTAGAAGGATACGGGGGCGGGGAAGACGTGACCGGGCAGGAAGGTCTTGTTCTCCCGGGTCTTCAGGAGCGTTTCATGGATGTCTTCCTCGCGGACCCAGAGCTTCGTCCTGACCTTGAGCCTGCCCAGGTGAAGGGCGAACGCCGAACCCCAGCTGCCGCCACCGATAATACACGCTTTCATGAGACTTTCTCGCCGAACTTCCTTTCCCGGCCCTTGAGGAGGCGTCCGATGTTGCCTGAATGCTTGCTGATGACCAGGACGGCGACGGCCGCCCCCCACGCCGCCGTTCCGGGCACCCCATGGAAGAGAAGCACCGCGACCGGGAAGCTCAGGGTGGCCAGGATCGAGCCAAGCGATACATAGCGACTGAGGGCGAGGACGAGGACGAATACGCCCACACTCAAGAGGAACGGGCGGAACGCGACCGCGGCGAAAGCCCCCATCGTGGCCGCGACCCCCTTCCCGCCGCGAAAGCGGATGTAAACCGGAAAGCAGTGGCCCAGGACGGCCAGGAAGGACGCGATCAGCGCGAGCCGGGGGTCCCGGAAAAATCTTAAGGCCAGGAACGCCGGAAGAAAACCCTTGAGAACATCGAACACGGCCACGGGGACGGCATACTTCCAGCCCTTGAGGCGCATGACGTTGTTCGCGCCCGTGTTCCGGCTTCCGAACTCGCGGATGTCCTTTTTCTCACTCAATTTGAAAAGGAGATAGCCGGTGGGGATGGCCCCGACAAGGTAGGCGAGGACGGCAAAGAGGACTTTCACCTGAACTCGACCTCGGCGAGGACGGAATGATCGGCGCCGCCCGGTTTCAGGAAGCTCTCGAAGAACCTGATCCGGTCGACCATCATTCCCCCGAAATCCGTTTCCCGGTATTTTTCAAGTTCGTCGAGGACAGGCTCGAGGCCGTCTGGGGACTTCACGCGTCCCAAGGTCATGTGGGGGTGGAACGGCCTGCCCTCGCGCGGGAATCCGATCCTCTCGAAGCCCTCTTCCATCCCCTCATGGAGGGCCATGAGCTCGGGCGTCTCGGCGATCCCCGCCCAAATAACCCGCGTGCCCCACTTCCGGCCAGGCGGGAACGTGCCGGTCCCCTTCATCTGAAGGGGAAAAGTGGAATGTTTCTCCGCGATGGTCTTAAGGAGGACGATGACGTCCCCGGCTTTCTCCGGGGGGATGTCGCCCAGGAACTTGAGCGTCAGGTGCATTCCAGCGGAGTTAGTCCACTTGATGCCCTTGGCGCCTTTTTTAATGTTGCGGAGGAGAGCCTCCAAGGTGATCTTGAGATCCGGGGCCAGGTCTATGGCGACGAATGTCCTCATATTTCCTCCTCCAGAAGTCGCCGCCTCAACATATCCAAGGCTTTTTGGGCAGACTGGAACTTGACGATCTCTCTCCTTCCGAAAAAGACGTTCTTTTCGACGGCTGCGCCGTTCCGCCAGGCCAGTCCCGTGTACACAAGGCCGACCGGCTTGGCCGCCGTCCCGCCCTCGGGGCCTGCGATCCCGGTGATGGACAGGCCGTAATCGGAACCCGCCCTCCGCATGGCGCCCAGGGCCATAGCTTCGGCCACCGGACCGCTCACAGCCCCGTGCTCCCTGATCAATGACATGGAGACGCCGAGGAGCCTGTTCTTGGACGTGTTGCCGTAGGAGATGACACCCTCAAGAAAATAGCTCGAGCTTCCGGGGACATTGGTCAAGCGGTGGCTCAAGAGGCCCCCCGAGCAGGATTCGGCGCAGGCGAGCGTCCTTCCCCGGGACCTCAGGAGCGCCCCCACGGCCTCCTCCATCGTCTCTCCGGTCCTGGAATAGACGTTTTCTCCGAGCTTTTTCAGGATAAGCTTTTCCAAGGTTCCCAGGACAGTTTCGGAGCTTGTGGGGTCTCCCGCGCCCGTGACCGACAGGCGGACCTGGAGCTCGCCAGGATAAGCCAGGGTCGTGATGTCCGCCTCCGGCGGGAGCTTCGGGTAAACCGCCCGGATCCTGTCCTCCATCAGGGATTCCGACATCCCGGTGATCTTGAGGACCCGCCGGAGCGTGAATCCCGACCCGATGGCCCGGAGCCTCGGCCAAACGTCCTTCTCGAACATGGGCTTGAGCTCGTGAGGAGGTCCGGGCAGAAGGACGAGCCGTATGGATCCGGAAGTGATCCAAAGGCCGGGGGCTGTCCCGTTGGGGTTCGTCAGGACCTCGGCGCCGTCGATGACGTAACACTGTTTTCTGTTGGACGAGGGCATCCGCACGCCCCGCCTCCGGAAGCGCTCACGGACGCTGCGGATCACGGTTTCGTCGAAAACCAGCTCCCTCCCAAGGGCTTCGGCGGCGGCTTCCCTGGTTCGGTCGTCCTCTGTTGGGCCGAGGCCTCCCATGGATATGATGAGCCGGGAGCGTTTCATGGCCGTCCGGAAGCAACCCACGAGGTCTTCATGATCGTCCGCTACGATTGTCTTGAAGGCAACGACGATGCCCAGGTCGTTGAGGCGCTCGATGAGGAAAAGGGAATTCGTGTCCTGGAAATACGGCGTCAGGAGTTCCGTCCCGACCGCCAGGATCTCGGTTTTAAGGTCCGCTGTTCTCTTCATAAGAAAAGGAGGATGAGCCGGAGGGACACCGCCGCAGCGAGCCCCGCCCCGACGTCATCGGCCATGATCCCCCACCCATGGGGAAGCGCTTCCAGCTTCTTGATGGGATAGGGTTTGAGGATATCAAAGATCCGGAAAAGAATAAAGGCCAGGAGCAGTTCCTTCCATCCCGGGGTCACCAGGAAGAGCGCGATGAGCTGGCCGCAGGTCTCGTCGATGACGATCCGTCCGGGGTCTTTCCGGTTGAGGAGCCTCCCGTAGCGGGTCGAGGCCGCCGCGCCGGCGATGACCAGGGAGACAATGATCAGGGCCTGGAAAGGCCAGGAGAGCTTATAGAGGCCGAGCTTATAGATGAGCATCGTGATGAAGCTGGCCGCTGTTCCCGGAGCGACGGGGAAAAACCCGGCCCCGAAGAAGGTCGAGAAGATCATGGATAGAGCATTCATGGGACCGGCCTGCCCCGCAGATCATAAATGTCCACGTCGGTGATCTCAACCTTCAGGATGGGTTTCCGCCCGTTCGGCCGGATTTCCCCATCCTTGATCATAACGATCCCGTCCACCTCGGGGGCTTGATACCTGGTCCGGCCGGCCCAGCCTCCACCTTTTTTCAAAGGACCTTCAAGGAGGACGTCCATCGTCCGTCCAATGGACATCCGGTTGCGCTCCATGGAGATCCCGGCTTGCATCTCCATGATTTCGTCCCTCCTCCGGTCCTTCTCTTCCTGGGTCAGGGGATCGGTCAGGGCCTCGGCGGCCGTTCCGGATTCCTGAGAATACGTGAAGACCCCCAGATGGTTGAACCGCGCCTCCCGGACGAACTGCTTGAGCGCCAGGAATTCTTTCGCGCCCTCACCGGGGAACCCAACGATGAGGGATGTCCGGAGGGCGATGTCCGGAACTCTTTTTCTGATCTTATCGATGAGCTTGAGGGCCCGTTCGCCGTCCGAGCCCCTCTTCATCTTCATGACGACCCCGGGGTCGGCGTGTTGAAAGGGGATGTCAAGGTAAGGGCATACCTTCGGCTCGCCAAGGACCTCCAGGAGGCCGTCCGTGACTTCCTCCGGATAGCCGTAAAGGAAACGGACCCATTCGATCCCTTCGAGCCTCATGAGCCTCCGGATGAGCCGGACAAGGCCGTCCCTGAGGCCCCTGTCCCTTCCGTAAAAGGTCGTGTCATGGGATATGAGGTCGATCTCTCGTATCCCCCGGCCGGCCATCGCCCGGGCCTCTTCGACGATGGATGCCAGGCTGCGTGAACGATAAGGCCCCTTGATCCTCGGGATGGAGCAAAAGGAGCACCGGTGAGAACACCCCTCCGAGACCTTAAGGTAGGCCCATCCGGGGGGAGTCGAAATGAGACGGGGAGATCTGTGATCATACAGGAACGTCCGTCCGCGCTCCCGGACAGGCCTTCCCTCGACGGCTTCAACGATCCGGTCGAAGCTCCCGACGCCGAGCCAGGCATCCACCCAGGGGAACGTTCTCTTCAGGTGGTCCCTTTCCTTCGTGACATAACAGCCGGTGATGGCGAACCTTTTCTCGGGGCTCCTCATCTTAAGCCGGGCCAGTTTTTCCAGGACATCGTCCGCTTCGTCCCTCGCGGGCCGGATGAAGCCGCAGGTGTTGACGATGATGATGTCGGCATGCTCCGGGGAACGGACGAAGGCGTACCGGGCGTCATGGAGATGACCCAGCATGACCTCGCTGTCGACGAGGTTCTTGGCGCATCCCAGATGGATGAGGGCCACTTTTTTTTGGGGGCGAGGGGGCTGGGTCGTCATTCGGTCCCGGCGGTCAAGGGTAGATCCGGTAGAGGAGCCTGGGAAAGGGGATGGTCTCACGGATGTGCTTGATCCCGCAGATCCAGGCCACCGTCCGTTCGACGCCCAGGCCGAAACCGGAGTGGGGACAGGCCCCATACTTTCTCAGGTCGAGATACCACTCGTAGGCCTCGCGGGGCAGATCGTTCTCCATGATCCGACGTTCGAGGAGGGCGAGGTCGTGGATGCGCTGGCCGCCGCCGATGATCTCGCCGTATCCCTCCGAGGCCAGGAAGTCGACTCCTAAAACCAAGTCCGGCCGGACGGCATCCGGCTGCATATAGAAAGCCTTAATTTTGGCGGGGAAATGGGTGACGCAGACAGGGGTCGGGAAGATCTCTGAAATGATCGCTTCTTCGGGGGCCCCGAAGTCATCGCCCCATTCGATGGCGGAGCCTTTCTCCTTGAGTTTGGGAACGGCCTCGTCATAGGTCAGCCGCGGAAAGGGCTTTCGGATGACCGCGAGACGCTTGGTGTCCCGTTCGAGGACATCCAGGTCGTCCTTCCTCTTTTCCAGGACACGTTCGATGATGAAGACGATGAGATCCTCGCCGAGTTCCGTGATGTCCTCGAGCGTCGCGAAGGCGACCTCCGGCTCCACCATCCAGAACTCGATGAGGTGACGGCGGGTCTTTGATTTCTCGGCCCTGAAAGTCGGACCGAAACAGTAGACCTTGCCGAAGGCTGCGGCCGTGGCCTCGTTATAGAGCTGTCCGCTCTGGGTGAGGTAGGCCTTCTGGCCGAAGTATTCCGTTTCGAAAAGCGTCGTCGTCCCTTCGCAGGCGCTCGGCGTCAGGATGGGCGTGTCCATCAGGCGGAAACCGCGGCCGTCGAAAAAGTCCCGGATGGCCTTGACGACCTCCGCCCGGACCCGGAGGACGGCGTGCTGTTTCTGCGAACGCAACCACAGGTGTCTGTGCTCCATCAGGAACGGCGTGCTGTGCTCCTTGAGCGTGATCGGATAATCCTGGGCCACCTGAAGGACCTCGATCTCCCGGATGGTGAGCTCGTGACCCCCCGGTGCCCGTTTGTCCTCCCGGACGTGGCCCCGGACGATGACCGAGGACTCCTGGGTTAGGGAATCGAAGGTTTGGAACAGGGGATGTTCCTTTTCTGCCGAGAAGATCGTCGCCTGGATGATCCCCGTTCCGTCACGGATGAGGAGAAACCGGACCTTGCCGCTCGAGCGCTTGTTGTATACCCAGCCGCGGACCTCAATGTCCTGGTCCTTGTGGCCGGCGATGTCCTCGATGTAAATCCACTTCATAATGCGGGAATTATAGAGCTTTTGGAGGACGAAATCAATTCGGCTCCGAACCGCCCTTCATGGCTGTGGATCGAACGCGGAGATCTTCCTCAGTTTTTCAACGATACCCGGAAGTTCATGAAGCACGGCATCTGCGTCCTCGTCCGTGCTGAACCTGCCCAGGGACATGCGGATGCAGGACCTCGCGATCTCGGGCCTGAGCCCGATGGCCAGGAGCACATAAGACGCCTCATCGGAATCCTCGCTGCAGGCCGAACCGGTGGACACGTAGATCTCCTTGGTGGCCAAGGCCAGGAGGATCGCCTCGGCTTCGAGGCCGGGGAAGGCGAAGTTCAGCGTGCTCTTGACGCGTTTTTCAGGGTGCCCGTTGAACCTGACCTTGG
>Ga0315277_10000221_pt1 | contig 95892 bp, 96 predicted proteins | sample YL17G05_15_MG_FD_203695 | JGI IMG/M metagenome (GOLD analysis project Ga0315277, IMG submission 203695) | Sediment microbial communities from Yellowstone Lake, YNP, Wyoming, USA - YL17G05_15 | ecosystem: Environmental > Aquatic > Freshwater > Lake > Sediment | place: USA: Wyoming | collected...
ATTGGGGACGGTGGCGATGTACATGCGCGTATAATAATACTATTAGCCATACATGTCAAGCATTATTATAACTATTACATGCCTACATAATGCCGCCCAAAAACCTCCCATAATCTCGATAACGTGCTATTTCATCAGGGGATTCCGACGGATCTTCCCCCGCCGCGGCGGGGGAAGATCCGTCAGGTGCGTGGCGAGAGCCGATTTGTGGTGAAGTTTATGGGTATTTTGCGGGCGAGACGCCCGCGCTCCCTGCGTTGCACGTCGACATGCGGCAAAAAATCAGCCATTGAACGGCCTCCTGGGCAATGCCGGCCGCAGCGTGCGCCGGGGGAAAACAGCAGAGCAGGTGTAAGGCAATCCGACAAAACAGCCAGGATCAGGTTTTCATCATAAAGTATTTATTTTCAAGTTGATAGAGACCCCCTGGAACACGGGCTCAGGATGTGCTGTCAAATATCGTTACAGTCCATGCGCGCTGCGCCAATCTGCGCGTCTTATGGTGAGGCTCCTGTTTTCGGCCGAAGTCATTATAATTCCACAACTTCGATCAAGAGCCCGAATTCTATACCTGGCGCGGAATGGCCATTGCTTGCATTATCTGGATTGACCGTTGGATTTCGATTGCAAAATCCGAGGCCTTGGTATTAATAGGTCCAGTTGCTTCCTGGGTGGCGGACTTCCCCAGCTTTCTCAAGTCCGCGCATAGTGCTTTCATAGATGAATCGTTCACAAGCTCCTTTCAAGAGTGATTCGCCGGAGGTGGACCATGCCGAGCTGCCGCAATCGTCTTGCCTTGTGCGTTATTGCTTTCTCTGTCTGCGCTCTCATTACCATTCGGGTTTCGCAAGCGCAGAACTCCAGCCAGATTCGCCTGATCCCCGGCGCCAACGTCAATATGGTGTCCGGCACGCAGTGGCCGAACGGCGATCCGTTCCTGCAAAGGCAGAACGAACCATCCATCGCAGTATCGACCCGGAATCCGATGCACCTGCTGGCGGGATCTAACGACTACCGGACGGTTGACATTCCTGGACTCCCCACCGGCATGGAAACCGGCGACAGCTGGCTCGGCATCTTCAGATCCTACGACGGCGGCGACAGTTGGCAGAGCACGCTTTTGCCCGGCTACCCTCAGGACACCGGCCCAACTTCCCCTCTTTTTGGGTATCGAGCAGCAGCCGACCCGGTGATGCGCGCCGGCACCAATGGCATGTTTTACTTCAGCGGCATTGCCTTCGACCGCGGCTTCAATCCCAAAAGCACAGTATTTGTCGCGCGCTACATCGACCTGAACAACGAGGAAGGCGGCGATCCGATTAAATACCTGGGCACCGCGAAGGTCCGGGAGGAGATGGGGGGCACATACTTTATAGACAAGCCGTGGATCGCAGTGGATATCCCGAGGGCTGGATATCAGACCGCGAACCTCAGCATTCCCGGGCCGAACGGCACGATTACCCAGGACTTTGCCTGCGGCAACGTCTATGTGGCCTGGGCCGAAATCGTCGGCGACGGCATCGGCATGCAGTCGCGGATCATGTTCAGCCGCTCCACCAACTGCGGCGCGAGTTTCAGCACCCCGATTCAGCTCAGCGCTCCCAACACCCTGAACCAGGGTACGACCATTGCCGTGGCGCCCGACACGGGCAACACGTATGTGTCCTGGCGTCAGTTTCCGCTGCCGCAAAACAGCGGCTGTGTGCCGACCGCCTTCCAGAAATTTGTCACCAGAGGAGGGCAGGGGTATTGGAAGAACCATCCCGAAAAGTGGCCCACGCAGAGCCTGAGGCTTGGGAGCATTTTGTATACGAAGACACAACTAATCAATATCTTGAAGACTCCGGTGCATGGGGACGCGACGTATACCCTGGCCTACCAGTTGATCGCCGCCAAGCTGAACTACCTCGTCTACCCTGATGCCTCGATCTTGCCGACCATCAACAACGCGGATGCCTGGCTTATAACCCACTCTCTGGGCACCAAGCCGAAGGACAAACAACCAGGCCTTGATCTGAGCAACATCTTGCAGCAATACAATGAAGGGCCGTTACCGCTGGCCTGCAATCCGCTGGATCCTGCAAACGAAATCATGGCGGTCCGATCGACCAATCTGGGCAACAATTTTGGCCAGGCAACCGCCGTCAGCAATATTGCCGCATTTGACCAGGGCACAAGCAATATTTCGTTCCGATCCACGGCCTACCCGGCCATGACGGTCGATGCCACCGGCCGCGTGTACCTTGCCTGGGCGACGCGCGGCCTGGCCACGGCTTCAGCCAATCCAGACCCGGTAGCCGGGGATTCACGGATTGTCGTTGCCACCTGTGACGGCAACTCTTCCTGGCCTTCCTGGACAACGCCGCAGCCGATCGACCAGCCTAATGTTTCAGGTCATCAGATCAAGCCGGCACTCTGCTTCACCGCAGGCAAGCTCTTCATGCTCTACTACGACTTCCGCGAGGATATCTCCAAAGACTTCCAGCAATATATCGCGGATCTGGCAACACTCCAGAAGCGGCATACGGTCGACGTCAGAGCCGCGGTCGCGGATCCCGGGCAAAATCCGGTTTTCACCGACTACAGCGTGACGAGCTGGCGGCCGTCGGATCAGATGTCGCGCTATGCCTTTTTAATGCTGGCCAGTAATCTGCCAGGGGACACTTCTTTGTTCAACACCCAGCTCCAATTCAATCCCCCGAATTTGCCACTTTTTGTGGGCGGCACTGCGCCGTTTCATGGTGATTATCTGGATATTGCGCCCGTGCCTGCTTTCGTAATCGATGCAGGCGGGAACTGGACTTTCAATACTGCGTCCAGCAATGGAACCACTCTGCAGGCCACCTGGACCGATAATCGGGATGTGAAGGGACCTCCGGATGGAGACTGGACGAAATATGTACCCCCGACCAATGCAAATTCGGGCCTTCCGAGCATCTACGATCCGGCTCAGACGGTCCCTCCCTGCCAGACGGCCCTGGACGCGCAGCGAACCGGCATGAGAAATCAGAACGTCTATAACACCCGCGTGAGCCGCGGCTTGTTCGTGGCCGCTCCCGGAAACTACAAGCCGCTGGAGCCTTTGGGAGAAATGCAGCGGGCGTTTGTGGTCTACGTTCAAAACACGACCGGGGAACAGAAATCGTTCCGTCTCGAGATCCATGCACCAGCCTCCGTCTCCGCCTCATTCACCCAGTCCGGCACCGTGCAGATTTCGCTGGATGTTGAGATCGCCGGGTATTCGAGTGCGGCGCGCACGGTGTTTGTGAACGGGCAAAACCCGCAGGGATCCGTCGAAGTAAGCGTGTTCGAAATCAGCGGAGTCGGCGGATCTCAGGTGCCGGGAGGATTGGAAAGTTCTGTTTTGCTGAATCTTGACCCCTGGAATCCGGCGCCTGCGGACAGCAGCCTCCAGAATGTCGAGCTGCATACCCCGGCAATCATGAATCCGGCCATCATGAATCCCGCCATCATGAATCCGGCGATCATGAACCCCGCAATCATGAATCCGGCGATCATGAATCCGGCGATCATGAATCCGGCGATCATGAATCCCGCCATCATGAACCCGGCCATCATGAATCCGGCGATCATGAATCCGGCGATCATGAATCCTGCCATCATGAATCCGGCCGTCTACAATCCGGCGATCATGAATCCCGCGATTATGAACCCGGCAATTATGAATACGGCGATTTTCAATCCGGCGATCATGAACCCCGCAATCATGAACGAGTCGCTCGAGGAAGCCAACTGGGTGGTGCAGAACAATGGCAATACGACCACCGCCTACTCGTTTAATGCGCTGCTGACCACCCCGCAGCAGGGTTTGATCTTTCAGCTGCTGATTTACCGTCTGTATATGACGCCTGTGGCCGATGGCTGCACTCTGAAATTGGAAGCGCAGCAGGAATTGCTGGTCAATAAAATCAATCCGGACCTCGGCGGCAGCTTGTTCAAGACGGGCCAGTTGAGCTCGGAGGCCGGGCAGCCGACCTTCTTCCTCGCTCCCGGGCAGTATGCCGTGGTGACGCTGCTTGCATACCCCGATCCGGCTTCAACCCAGGATCGAACCCAGATACTTGCTAACCTGGATAATTTTCATCCGGAAGACGTTTCCGTCAGCCTCGTATCGCAGGCGATCGATAGCAATGTATCCGGAAGCAATCCCTTGCCTGAGGCGGCAGTCTCTCTCTCGAGCGTAATTGTCCCGTTGAGCATTCCCACCCCGTCGGTGCCGGATGGATTGCCCGGTGTAGCATACGGGCCGGTCCCGCTGGCAGGTTCCGGAGGATTTGGCATCCAAACCTGGAGCATCGTGCAAGGCTCGTTACCCCCAGGAATAAACATCGATAGCTCAGGAGTGCTCAGCGGCACGCCTACGGTTCCCGGCATTTATAACTTCACAGTCCGGGTTATGGATTACACCCAGGCAGTCGAAAAAGCCTTCACGATGACAATCAACTCCGTGAATCTCTATTTTGTCAGCCAACCGACCACGATGGCCGCCGGTCAGAATCTCGCTATCCAGGTTCTTGTCCAGGATCCGATGAACGACCCAATGTCGGGAATCACGGTATCGCTGCGGGTTGGCACTGATGGCTGCCCACAAAGACCAACCATCTACAATCCCACTGCCGTAACCGACGGCAGCGGCGTGGCCACATTCACACCGTGGGCGATCTACGCCGGGGGATGGGGATTCACGCTTAGCGCGTCAGCTCTTGGAACATCCAAAATATCCAATGATTTTGATGTCATAGGCTTTTGCCCTGCGGCTTCCCCAAGCGTGGGGCGCATCGATCATGATGCAACGTTCCTCCCCAATGGAAAGGTGCTGGTTACCGGGGGATGGGACTACACAAACTATTTCTCCAGCGCAGAGATCTATTCGTCGGATACGGATACATGGTTGAGCACAAACCCAATGTCCATAGCTCGCGAGGGTCATAAGGCCGCGCTGCTGCCGGACGGGAAAGTTCTTGTCACCGGTGGAATGACCAGCGGCAGCCCTCTGCCACGGCAGACCGCGGAGATCTATGATCCGGCTTCCGACACTTGGGCCGGCACTGGCTCCATGAGCATCGGTCGGGTTAATTTCACGGCGACCCGGCTGCCCGACGGAAGAATCCTCGCGGCCGGCGGGTACGGAGGGCCCGGCAACTCCTTTATGAAGACGGCTGAGCTCTTCGACCCTGCCACAGGAACATGGAGTGCCACCGGTTCGATGATCGTCGGGCGGGAGTGGCACACGGCAACGCTTCTCCCCAATGGAACAGTTCTTATAGTGGGCGGATGGGATACGGGCTTACACTTTACAGCAACAGCCGAGCTTTATGATCCGGCCACGGGTGCGTGGACCAGCGCGGGATCCATGTCTTTGGGAAGAGCCGAGCACACCGCAACGCTGCTCCCCAATGGTGAGGTTCTAGTCGCTGCCGGACAAGGTCCGTCTGGCGGCTATGCCAATACTGTCGAACTTTATGATCCCGTCCTCGGAACATGGTCTGTTACTGGCCCGATGAATGAGTGGCGATGGGGTCATACCGCGACGGTTCTGCAGAACGGAAAAGTTGTCGTGGCTGGCGGCAATACGAGCCCCGTTTCGTACCCCATCAACGCTGAGATTTACGATCCAACGGCGGGCACGTGGACCCGCCCATACGCCTATCCGTTTGACCCTTCCCACCACTCGGCGACGCTGCTATCCAATGGGAAGGTCCTGGTTGCCGGACGTTATCATGCCGGCTCTGGATATAATGCAGGCCTGTTTAACCCCGAGAGAGTGAGCCTGATTTTCACAAACCAGCCGGTGGTGAGCACCGCTGGTGCACCCATGCCGCAGGTGCAGGTACGGGCTGTAGATCGAAACGGCAATGGAATTTCGAACATCGCTGTCGACATGGGAATTGTTCCCAGCAAATGTTCCACGTGCGCTCTCAACGGAACCACATCGATGACCACGGACGGCAGTGGATACGCCACATTCTCAAACCTGCGCGCGACCAGAGGCGGCTGGGGATACAGGCTGTTCGCATCTGCGCCCTCGCTTGGCGTCACATCTGCTTCCGATCAGTTTAACATCTCCGGTTTCTGCGAAACGGGCAGCATGAGCGAAGTGCGGTTCAGACCAACCATGACGCTCCTGCCTGATGGCAAGGTGTTGGTCGCAGCGGGAGAAGATGGCAGCAACGTTTTAAAGACTGTTGAACTCTATAACCCAACCACAGGCACATGGAGTTCCACTGGAGCTCTCAATGTGGAACGGTTCTCGCATGCCGAAGTGCTCCTGCCTGACGGCAGGGTGCTGGTTGAAGGGGGCAATGGCACCATGGCCGGCGGCATCCAAGCGAGCGCAGAGATTTATGACCCTGCTGCAGGCACATGGAGCCTCACCGGTTCACTAAAGGAGGATCGAACTGAGCACACGGCAACACTTCTGCCCGGCGGCCAGGTACTGGTCGTGGGCGGGCAAGGTAACGCTGCGCTCACTCGATCGACTTCAGAGATATACGATACGGCTCTTGGGACTTGGAACTACACCCCAGGTACGCTAAATGCAGCACGCTATGGCCATACCGCGACCTTGCTGCCGGACGGCAAAGTTTTGGTTGCCGGCGGACAAAACATGAGCGGGCTCTTGCTCACCGCCGAGATTTACGACCCGACGGCGGGAACCTGGAGCTATACAGGCTCGCTCAACGCAGCCCGAAGCCTCCACTCGGCAACGCTCCTGCGCGACGGCAGGGTACTGGTCGTGGGAGGAGAGAGCACTTCCGGTTGGCTGTCCAGCGCAGAGATCTATAATCCCACCACGGGCATATGGAGCTATTCCGCGGGATCCCTGTGGGAAGGCCGCAGCAGGCACACGGCCACGCTGTTCCCTGACGGCAGGGTGTTGATTGCAGGCGGAATTAACAATTTGAGCATCCTGTCCAGAGCAGAGATTTATGAGCCGATCTCAAATGCATTCGTTGGAACCGGTTCCATGGTGAATTCCCGCTTCCTGCACGGCGCCGTGCTGTTGCCCAACGGGCTGGTCCTGGTTGCCGGGGGCTCCCCCACTGTCACGGAACTGTACTACCCCCCTTGCGCCAGGTATCCCAGCGGCTATGTCCCATTTGTAAGCGTCTACTACATATCTGGCCCAAACAGCAACGGTGATCGCCTGCTGGTCGGCACGATGACCTGGGGAACGTGGACGATTCTCCAATCATTGATACCGCTTCCCGACGTAACCAATCAGTGCTTCTGTGGTCTGGTGGAACTGGCTCCGGGGCGTTTTGCGATTGCCTATGTACTTACCGCTCTGGAACGTTCGGGCAACTTTGGTTCCTTTGCCGGGCTACTCATCGACCCCCTTAGCGGGTTGCCTTTCCCATCGGGCATAATCCCTGTAAGCCGCATACCGGGGATATTCGCATGGAGGATCAGAATAATCACTCCTTAGGATTGGCGGCTGCGGCATCCCGAGGCGGACTGCGCAAGCCGCTGGGATGTGAATGCATGAGTATTTTGCGGGCGAGACGCCCGCGGTCCCAGGGGGGCCGGACGCCGCGCAGTATGAATAGAATTCCTGACCATTGCCAGAAGTGATACCCCCACAGTGTCAAGTGTGTCCCGCAGTCAGCGCTCTGCGTGTGGCAGCTGATTGCGATATTGCCGGTCTGTCCTTGCAGGGAGTGGGCTCTTACTTCAGGGAACTCAGCCGCCGGCGGGCGTCGGCGAGGAGGGGGTCCTGGCCGCCCTCCTTGAGGGATACGAACTTGCCGTAGGAGGCAGCGGCCGATTTCTGGCCCAGTCCTTCCTGGGCGCGGCCGAGATAGTAGTACAGAGGCGGCAGATAGCGCGCAGTAGGGATGTCGTCCAGAAAGACGGCGGTCGCTTCCCCCAGGCGTTTCAGGCACTGATCCAACTCGGAAAATGCCTTCGGATATGCCCCGGCTTCGATGTAGGCGCGTCCCAGCTCGTACCTTCCCAGCCATGTATCGTGGTTTTTCTGGCTGTCTTCGAGTTCCCGGATTCCACCCTCACGATTACCCCGGCGCAACTGGATTCTGGCCATAAGCAAATGCGCATAGGTCTGGACATCGGGTTCCAGGGATTCGTCCAGTTTCTTCGCAAGGGCCAGAGCGTCAGCCGGCCGGCCGGCTTCCAGGAATACACTCCCCGCCTCATACAGAACGCGGGGCTGCTTGCTGGAAGCAATCGCCTTGTTCGCCGCAGGAATGGCGTCAGCCATTTTCCCCTGGAGCAGGTAGGTTCCTGCAAGAGCCGCGAGTTTCACGCCGGGATCCAGGCCGTCTCCCTTGACATCCACGGCAACTCCCGACTCCAGAAGGGATCGAGCCTTGGCGAGCCTGCCCTGGTACAGGTTCATGTCGGCAAGCCCCATGTTCGAGAAAGAGGCCCCGAGGACGCTCACCCCCGCGAGCTTCTGATACGATTCCTCTGCCTGCAGCGGATTCCCTTTGAGCAGCTCGGATAAGGCCTTGCAGACGTGGGCGGTTTCATAACCCGGATTCAATCCGATGACCTGGTTGGCTTCGGCGTAGGCGGCATCGAAATCGCCGGCATACATGAGAAAAAGCGCCACATTGCCGCGTGCCAGATAGCTCTTGGGATAGATCGCAGCGGCTTTTTTCCCGAGATTCACGGCGGCTGCCATATTCCGCGCGAAGAAACTGGCGAGGGCCAGGTTGTTCAATCCGGCTTCATCCGCAGGATAGCGCTCGATCAGCGCGCGCAGCTCCTTATTGGCCGCCTGGGCGTCGCCTGTCAGCAGGTAGTATCCGCTCATGGTCCGATGCTTCTCCCGCTCCGTCATGCGATCGATCCGCTTCATTGCTTCCTGGTAGTAGCGCTTCGCTTCGTCACGCCGGTTGTTGTTGGCACTGGCGGCTGCAAGTCCCGCATAGGCCCGGCCGAGCTCCGGATCGAGCGCCAGCGCGCTCTGATACCCTTCGATGGCCCGCTCCCATTTGCCGGATGCGATCAGCTCCTGGGCTTGCGCATAGCGGCTCGCGGCCTCGAGGGAGCCGGCCGTGAAGGTCTCCCGGGCGATGGCGGCGCCCGACGGCGCCTCGGAGTCGCCCAGCGCCTTGCGGATTTGCACCGCGAGGTTCGCCATGGCGCCGAGCACCTCATCTTTGCTGCCGGCATTCACGCTCTTATTGTTGATGGCAGCCTTGCCCGAGAACGGGTCGGTAGCTTCCGCGGAAATCCGATATCCCGAACCGGAGCGTTCAATGGATCCCGCCAGAACCAGATTGATCCCCTCCCTGTTGGCAACCAGGGTGGCGCGTGCGCGGTCCAGGCGGTCGGAGCCCGGGTCCGGCTTGATCTCCTGGGCTTCCTTTTTCGCCTCGGCACGCTTGTAGGATGTGATGAACGGCGCCCCTTCCAGGCCTACCTCCAGGGCCTTCTCGAGCAGGCTGTCAAATACCGGCTCGCCGGTTTGGTTTTCAAAGTCGGCGATCAGCACCGACACCGGGGCATGGGCGACCGGCGGCAAGGGAGGCGGGCCGCGGCGCGCCAGCCACCAGATGCCTCCCATCAGCAGCAGGACCGCCACCACGGCCACCGCCACGGCCCAAGGCGGCCAGCGCGGCCTTTCCCGAAGCTGCAACTGCTCGCGCAGCCGCCGCAGATCGCCGGACATTTCCGTCATGCTCTGGTAGCGATCCGCCGTGTCCTTCGCCATCGACTTGGTGAGAATGCCGGAAAGGGATGTGGGAGTGGCCGTGCTTTCCATGTGCAGCGGCGGCGAAGCGTCGCGCAGGATTGCGCTCAGGATGTCGATCTGGCTCTTGCGCAGAAAGGGATGAGACCCGGAAAGAAGCTCGTAAAGAACTACGCCGAAAGAAAAAATGTCGCTGCGCGCGTCCACTTGCTCGCCGCGCGCCTGTTCCGGCGACATGTAGGCGAGCGTGCCGACTATCATGCCCTGCTGCGTGAGACAGGTTTCCAGCGTCTCCGGGCTGGAACCGTCTCCCAGGCCCATGATCTGCTTTGCCAGGCCGAAATCCATGACTTTGGCGTGGCCCTGCGAGGTCAGCATGATGTTCGACGGTTTCAGGTCCCGGTGCACGAAACCCTTCTGGTGAGCCTCTTCCAAGGCTTCGGCGATCTCGCATGCGGCCTGCACCGCAGTTTTCAACGGCAGAGGGCCGCGCGCGAGCCGCTCGCCCAGGGTTTCACCGGCGATATACTCCATGGCAATAAAGGCCCTGCCGTTCGCCTCGCCGGTATCGTAAACCCGGCAGATGAACGGATGATCCAGCGCGGCCGCGGACTTGGCTTCGCGCAGGAAGCGCTTGCGGGCATCCGCATCCTGCTGCAGGGATTCCGACAGAAGCTTGAGCGCGACCTTGCGGTCCAGCACGGTATCCTCGGCAAGATACACCTCGCCCATGCCCCCCTTGCCGAGAAGCTTGATAATCCGGTAATGGTGAAACATATCGCCGCCCTTGGGCATGGCGCGGTCTCCGCTCATCCAGATTTCATGCAGGTCGCGTCAGAATAATCTGGTATGGCAACAAAAGCAACACCGCAGTGCTTTCCGGACGGGGCGCGCCTCTGGTCCTCGTTTGATCGCTAATTTGGACAGCCCTGATTCTCTGCCGGCCCTTCGGGCCTGGATCGCAATTTGCATGGATGCCACTGTCTGAATCGCAGGTTTGAACTTTCACCGTGGGCGCCGGACATTGTATAGTCGTGAGCATGAAAAATGCCCTGCGCGCCCTGCTGGCGCTCTCCCTGCTGTGGATTTCCTGCATTTCCTTCGGGCAAGCCCCGCAATTCCGGTTTGCCTGGCTGACCGACACCCATATCGGCAGTGCCAATGCCGCCGCCGACCTTGAAGCTTCGGTGCGCGACATCAACGGGATGCCCGGCATCGCATTCGTCCTGCTGTCCGGAGATATAACGGAAATCGGCTCCGACGAGCAGTTCGCGCAGGCTAAGGCGATCCTCGACACGCTTCAAAAGCCCTATCACATCCTCCCGGGGAATCACGATACCAAGTGGTCGGAATCGGGCTGCACCACCTTCCGCCGCCTGTTCAAAGACGACCGCTTCATGTTCGAGTACGGCGGCTACCGCTTCATCGGCCTGCACCAGGGGCCGATCATGAAAATGGGGGACGGGCATTTCGCCTCCGAGGATGTGCGCTGGCTCGACTCCGTGCTTTCCGGCATCCCGGACCGCAACCAGCCGCTCATTTTCGTGACTCACTATCCGCTCGACAACAGCATCGACAACTGGTTCACGGTCATCGACCGGCTCAAGCGCTGCAACACGCAGGCTGTCCTGGTGGGTCACGGCCACCAGAACCGGTCCCTGGACTTCGAAGGCCTGCCGGGAGTCATGGGACGATCCAACCTGCGGGCGAAGGAAACGGCGGGCGGATTCACGGTCGTCGAAATGCAGCCGGAAGCCATGCGCTTCTTCCTGCACACTCCCGGTTCGACCGCCGAAACCCAGTGGCACGGGATCGCCCTCCTGAAGCATGACTACTCCGGGACCGCAGCAGCCAATCCCCGTCCGGATTATTCCGTCAACAGCACGTATCCCCGAGTCAAGCCGCTGTGGAGCGTGGACACCGGCTACACGATCGCTTCCACACCGGCAGTCTGGAAGGATCGCCTCGTGATCGGCGACGCGAGCGGGACGGTGCATTGCCTGGCGTTGAAAAGCGGCAAGGAGGAGTGGCGCTTCACGACCGGTTCCAGCGTGTACGCCACACCCGGCACCGCCGGCGGCAAGGCCGTTTTCGGCTCCACCGACCAACACGTCTACTGCCTCGACATGAAAAGCGGCAGGTTGCTCTGGAAAGTGCCGACCGGCGCGGCCGTGGTCGGCGGTGCGGCCATCTCCAATGGGATCGCTTACATCGGCGGCAGCGACCGCGTGTTTCGTGCGCTGGATCTCGATACCGGCAAAGTCCGGTGGGAATTCAAGGGGCTCGAAGGATTCGTCGAAACCAGGCCGCTGATCGCCGGCGACAAAGTCATTTTCGGCGCCTGGGACACATTCCTGTACGCCCTGAACGCCGCCGACGGCACGCTGGCCTGGAAGTGGTCCAACGGCAGCCGCGCTCTCCTGTATTCGCCCGCCGCGTGCTGGCCCGTTGCCGCTGCCGGCCGGGTGTTCATCGCCGCTCCCGACCGCTATCTGACCGCCATCGACGCCGCAAGCGGAACCCCCGTCTGGCGCACGAACCAGTTTGCGGTGCGCGAAATGATAGGAATTTCGCAAAACCGCGCGCGCATCTATGCGCGCTGCACCACCGACACCGTGGTTGCGCTTTCGACAACGGCATCAAATCCTGAAGTGCTCTGGTCCGCCAACTGCGGCTATGGCTACGACATCGATCCGTCCATGCCGGTCGAGAAGGACGGAACCGTTTTCTTCGGAACCAAGAACGGGATGGTCTATGCGCTCGACGCGCGCACCGGGGCCGTGCGCTGGAAATACCGCATGGGCGTGACGGTAGTAAACACGCCGGTGGCCATAAATTCCCGCCAGGCCCTGGTCACGGATCTGGACGGCCGCGTCACGTTGATCGGGATGAGATAGGAGTCAGGAGTCAGGAGTCAGGAGAAAAGCGAACTTGCCGTATTCTATGCATCTGGAAGAGGTAACTCATGGGGATTAACATCAAGAGTCGACGCATCCAATTACTCCGGCAAAGAGGCGCTGCCGTTTTGCGCGCCGGTTTCGCGGTCCTCGCTGTAATCCTCACGTTTGCATTGGCACAGCCCGCCGGCCGGAGCCAGGAGCCGGCGAAAAGGGCCCAGGTGGCCGCCGACCGCGGCATGGTGGCGTCGGCCCACGCGCTCGCCTCACAAGCGGGAGTGGACATCCTGAAGGCAGGAGGCAATGCGATCGATGCCGCCGTCGCCGCCGCCTTCGCCATCGGCGTCGTCGAACCGAATGCGAGCGGCATCGGCGGTGAGGGCATGATCGTCCTCTACCGCGCCGACAAGAAGTGGCTGGTCGCGATCGATTACCGGTCCGCCGCGCCGGCCGAGGCAAAGTTCGCCGGTGAAGTCCCCGCCACCGGGCATGCGGCCGTGGCTGTTCCGGGCACAGTGGCCGGTCTGACGGCTGCGCTCAGCCAATACGGCACCATGAAGCTCCAGAGAGTCATGATTCCGGCCATCAAACTCGCAGAAGAGGGCTTCATCGTCAGCCCGACCCTGGCGGGCATCATTGCCGATAACTACGTGGAGATCATGAAAAACCCGCCGCTGGCGGCGATTCTCTGCCCCGACAAGCTTCCGCTCGAAGCCGGCGCAAAACTCAGGAATCCGGACCTGTCCGACAGCCTGCGCGCGATCGCCTCCCGCGGCCCGGAGGTTTTCTACCAGGGAGAACTGGCGCGGGCCATCACCGCGGAAATGCAGCAGCACGGCGGCTTCATCACCATGAAGGATCTTGCACGATACCGGGCAATCGGCCGCCAACCCGTGCGCGGCTCCTACCGCGGCTATTCGTTAATCTCCGCCCCGCCGCCCGTGGGCGGGACCTCCCTGATCGAGATCATGCAGATCCTCGAGAATTTCGAGCTGGCGAACAACGCGCCGCTCGCGCCGATCAACGTGCATCTGATGGCGGAAGCGATGAAGCGCGGCTTTGCCGATTTCAACGCGTTCATAGCCGACCCGGATTTCGAAAAGATCCCGATCCCCGGCCTGCTCTCCCGCGACTACGCCCGCAAGAGAGCGGCAGAAATCAATCCCGATGCCATCAGCCCGAAAGTCGGCCCGGGCGAGCCCGCAAAGACTGAAAGCGGCAGCACGACTTCCTTGTGCGCCGTCGATAAGCGCGGGAATGTGGCGGTGGTCACCCAGACCATTTCCGATTTCTTCGGCGCAAAGGTGGTCATCGAGGGCACCGGGATCATTCTCAACAATGAGATGAAGAACTTCTCGGCCCGGGGCATCAATGCGATGGCGCCCGGCAAGCGGATGCGCACCACGATTGCGCCGACCATCATCCTCAAGGAAGACAAGCCGTTTGCAGCGCTCGGGACGCCCGGGGCCGCGCGCATCATCTCGACCATGGCGATCCTGATCTCAAACCTGATCGACCACAAAATGGGGATTCAGGAGGCGATCGAAGCACCCAGGTTCTACGCACGCGACACCGACAAGAACCTCTCGGTGGAATCGCGCATGCCGCCCGCCACGCTGGAAGCGCTCAGGAAACTTGGTTATGCGATCCAGGCCATGGGAGAATACGATCTGTTCTTCGGCGGCGCCCAGGGCATCATGATCGACGCCAAAACCGGCAGGAAAACCGGCGGCGCCGACCCGCGCAGGGACGGGGCCGTCATAGGATATTAGCATTGGTGCCGCCTTTAGCCACAACCAATCTCCGGACTTATTTGGGCAGACTGAGTTTGAAGGAGTCAGGAGACAGGAGTCAGGAGTCAGTAGAAAAGCACCCTGCTCATACACCCGTGGATCCGAGTCGGTAGCGTGCAAAAAAATGATGCGAAAAAGCACCATGATTTTGCGAAGCACACGAAAGAGTGGAAATCAGACAGCAGTTCCGTCTATTTCGTGACTGCTCTCTTGGAGCGATTTCTTGCTGCGGGCTCAGAGGTTGCCGGATAAACCGAGGCCGGGCACCGGCAAGATTATCCTGCTTTTGGTCTCGCAGTTATGTCGCTATATTTATGGATTTGGGCCTTCTGAATTGCCCGAGCTGCTGACTCTGGGGGGAAGCACGGTATGTGCACAGGGAATTGGATCCGGGGGTTTACACTCCTTCTTGTCTGTTGCGGAGGAATTGCCGTGGCCATGGAAGATGCGGTCCGACACGACATACGTCCGGGCGCGGGAGTTACAGCGGTCAAACATCTCTCCGATTATCTGCCCGCGCTGGCGCAAACGCCGGGTGATTCCGAAGTGTACATTCTCGACGGGAAAGAAAAGGGGGGGACCGTATTTGTCGCCGGCGGCACGCACGGCAACGAAATCGCCGGGATCATGGCGGCCATTGTGCTGGTCGAACGCGCGCGCGTGCAGAAGGGACGCCTGATCGTGGTCCCGCATGCGAACAACTCCGCCGTCAGCTACACGGACCCGCGCCGGCCGGGCCCGATTGCGATTGCCCTCACGACGCCGGACGGCCAAAGGCAATTCAGGGACGGCTCGCGGCTTACCAGGCCCGAGCACCAGGGGGCGCCGGATCCGGCAAAGTACCGGCACCCGAACTCCACCGAAGAACAGGACGGGAGCGAGGCGAGAAATCTGGACCGCGCCTATCCGGGAAAGGCGGATGGGAATCTGACCGAGAAGATGGCCTTTGCGATCCTCGAGATTCTCAAGAAAGAGAGCGTGGACGTCGCCTTCGATCTGCACGAATCCGGCCCCGACTCGCGCCTGGCATGGATGGTGGTTGCCAATCCCAAAAACATCGGCACGGCGGCGAAGGCAATCTTGAACCTCGATGCGGCGGACATCGCGATGAAGCTCGAGCCCTCGTCGGATACTTTTCGCGGCTTGTCACACCGCGAATGGGGGGATGCCACCAGGGCGCAGGCTTATCTTTTCGAAACGCCGAATCCCGGCATGGGCGAGAAGCCGGGTGATGTCAATATCGTGAACGACGCCAGATTCCCGCTGGCAAAGCGGGTGGGCGTTCACCTGGCAACCCTGATGGCGATTCTCGAAGCCTATGACGAAACCGCGGCCGGCGCGCTGGCGGTGCAACTCCTGGATGTTCCCAGCCTGCCGCAAATCAGCTCTGCCGGAGTCGGTGCGTTTTTGAAATGACGTGAGGCCAATGACGGATGATTCGATCGGCTGCATCAAGAGAGTCATAAGTGATCTGCGGTTCGGGGGCGTTGAGCTGCCGGAGGCGGTCGGCGCCGCCGCATCGGCCGCCGATATCGTGAAGAAAATCCCGTCCTGGGTATCGCGGTTCAGCTGCCTGGCCGATGGTGCGCGCGCCTGGCTCTATTGCGAACCTGACCCGGCGGTTGAGCACGGCGATCCGGGCCAGGTGATGCTCGATGTTCCTCCCGGCCGATATTTCATCGACACCTTCGACACCGTTTCCCGCGCTTGCATAGCCCGTGAATCTGCCCAGGCGCCACCGCTCGTAATCGGCCTCACACACACCGGCGCCCCAATCCTCCTCTGGATCCGCCCCGCCGCTTAAGACCAGAAAATCAAGGACGTCCCTGACTTTTCCGGGATGCGGCTGGATTCCAGTTTGTGGAATTCCAGGCAGCAAGCTGGCTGTTGTGCCGGCAGGACGATCTGCAGAGTGGCGACCAGTTGCCGCACCAGACGATTCCGGCGACCAGCCCGTTTGGAGTGCGGCGACTCGTCGCCGCTTTCCCGCTCCCTATGCTGTGGTCATCCGGCGGCTCGCCGCCGGGATGTCCACCGCACGCCTGTAACTAAGTACACGGTTTCATAAATATGGTCACGTATTCTGCCACAGGGGCAGAATGGAGCAGGCTTCGCAGTTTCACGGGCTGGAAGCCCGTGCCACGACTGCCTGTTAACGTGGCACGGGCTTCCAGCCCGTGAATCCCCGAGGGACGAAAATACGTTACCGTATTTATGAAATCGTGGACTAAGCAGGCGTCTTTCCTCAAACCGGCAGCAAGCTGCCGGTTCCAGGCCAGCAGATGATCCACAAAGCGGCGACGAGTCGCCGCACTCCAAACGGGGCTGCCTCGTCCCAAGGCTGGTTAGTGTGGGACGTCCCTGAATTTAGAGGTAGGGTTCAAGGCCTTTGGCCATCAGGTCGGCGTGGGAGGGGAGGCCGGTGAGCGCGATCGGCTTCGCCGGATTCATCGAGGTGAAGGCGGAAAACACGGCCATGACTGTGGAGACGTGACGGCCCACACGCTGCTTCATCGGCCATCCTTTCTCATCGAAGGGCACTGCCAGCCTTCCCAATCTCGCTGCCCGGAGGTACTTGTCGTCGGTTCCATCAACCACCAGGCGGGCGCTGGTAGCGCCCCGCAGCCGGCCCTGCGAGGCATTCGAAGTCTCACAGAGCATCGCCAGTGCTTCCGTGGCATCCCCGAGCTCGCGATGCGAGAGCCCGCGCAGATTCCGCGGCGACGGCTCAAGGCCAATCCTGATCTCTTCGAACTCGAGGTTCAGAACGGCGACCGAGGCCACCGCCATTGCCCGTTCATGGGCGACGACGGCGTTGATGACCGGATATTCAGGCGAGGCCTCATGCAGGTCGATGACGAGATCCAGCTTTTCAGACCGGATCAGCGACGCAATGGCGTACGCCACTTTTTCGGTGAAGGTGCCGTCGGGACGGCCGGGATAGGCGCGATTCAGGTTCCTGGTCTCGGCGCCGGAGAGTTGCTGGCCCGATGAGGCGTGGACATAGATATCCGGATCGGGCCACTGATCGGTCGGATTCGTAGCCCGGCTTCCGTAGCGGAACCAACGCCGTCCCGAGGCGCCCTGAAATTCCAGCAGCCGCGGAGATGCTTCCTGGTAATCGGTGTGAGTCATGGAAGACCGGTTTGCGTGCGGCACCACAAAAAGCCTGCCTGAGGCAGGCACCGCGTTTTCCACGACGAGAATGGCAGCCAGATAGCCGGCAGGCTCGTTGCCGTGGGTTCCGCCGAGCACAAGGGCGCTCGCTCCGGGCTTGCCGGAGTCAAGGACATAGACATCCGTATCGCCTTTCGTACCGCCGATCCCCGGAAACCAATGCGACAGCCTGAGGACCGAGGTGACTCCGGGGCCTTTCCGGATGACCTCATCCCGCTCAGCCTCGAGATAGCCGGGAATGACCACGGCGACCAACCCAAGGCTCATGCCAAGCACAACCAGCGACATGACGAGATTTGTCTTTCGGTCCCCACAGTCGAAGGATTGATGATTCCCATCCTGCATCACGATCTCCAGGTTTGAATCATGGACGAGTGCATCACGCCGGCCGGCACAGGGAGCGCGGGCGTCCCGCCCGCGCTCCATTCCACTCCCCTTGCCCGGTCTATGCAATCATCAGCGCGCGCAGGATCAGCGGTACCAAAACCAGGCCGGCGTTGATCTTGAGCTTGAGGCTTCGCTGGGAAAACAGCTCCGCGACCACCAGGATGACTGCAAGGGCAACAATTGCCCGGTAAACGGCTGTGATCATTTTCAAACTCCAAGCAGCTTCGCGATCGGGTTTGCGTATATCAAAACCAGGGTGCCGAGGATGACTGCCACAAGTGCTGGCAGCGCGCAGCGGCGCACGATCGCCAGATAGTTTTCGCCGATGAGCCCTGCGGTCACCACGGGGGTGAAGGCGACCGGTGGCAGGTAGCTTCCCATGGCGCCGATCAAAGACAGGGCCGAAAGCACGATGATCTGGTTGCGTCCGAGCAGGGCCAGGGCAAAAGGCACACCGAGGACGCTGGCGCCGCCATAGACCGAGATGCCGCCGAACAGCGGCAGAATGACCGCTATGCTTGCGAACAGAAAAATACTGGGAATGGAAAGTGATCCCACCACAATCGCTCCCCGGAGCCCCGTGAGCGTGAGCATCTCAATCAGCATGCCGACGCCCATGAGAATGCCGACGACCGGCAGGATTTCGCTCACTCCCGCGCGCGCGGCCCGGATGATCTGGAAGCGATTCCCGGAGATCGTGCCCAACAGGCTCCCGATCAGGAACGTGAGGGGAAGGCGCGGGTCAGGGAACCATTGGGGAAATGTCTTGGGTCCGACCATGAGCACGATCACCGCGGCCAGCGGCAGGTAAAGAATCAGGCGGCGGCCGCCCCGGAAAGGGCTTTCACCCAACCGGGTCTTGCTGTGCTCCACAACCCCGGCGAGTTTGGCACGGTCGATCCGGCTGCCTGCCAGCCAGAGAGTGGTCAGGATTGCGGGGATCACCGTGAGCAGCGCAAGCACGAAGCCAAAACCGATGTAGGGCATGTCGATGCCGCCGCCGATGATCATTACCGGGATGTTAACCGGCGGGGCAATCATGCCGTAGACCGCGGCGCTCGAGATCACCGCTCCGGCCGCGGCGCCGGGCAGCCCCATGCTGATCAGCACCGGCGCGACAATGGCGCCGGTCCCGAGCACCGACGCCGTGCAGGAACCGGTGATCATTCCGGGAAACATGATGACCACCGTCAGGGCAACCAGGAGGAGGACGGGCGAGCGGCCCAGGAGTGCAATGATGCTCTGCGTGATCTCTCCCAGGAGCCCGTTCGCCTCGATCACCTTCATGAAGATCATCGCGGTGATCAGCACCAGCACAACATCAAGGTAGCTGAACATTCCCTCGACGAGGAGAGCGGCGGGAAATCCCCTTCCCGCGGCCAGGGCGAGCAGGACGGAGGTGGCGGCCAGGCTGAGAGAGACCGGGAGCCGGGCGGCCACCACGAGCGCGATGAAACATGCCGCAGTGAGCAGAAGGAGCAGCGCATCGATGGAACTCATGAAATCTCCGTCCCAGCCCGGCCGGCCCGGCTCCGCTATTTGAAGGCCTTCTGCAAGGGCTCCACAGCCTTGGAGATCCGCTCGACCTTGTCCAGCGGGATCCGGGTGCCGCACAACTTGCCGAAAAATCCGTCTTTATCCCCTTCGGCAACCACCACCACATAGTTGCAGGCCGGGACGGCCGCCTGGATGAACTTGTCCGAGAGCTCGCCGCGGCGCGCCTCGCCGCCGACGTGCAGTCCGATGATGACCATCCCCAGCTTCTTCGCTTCGGCCAGGAGGGAGGTGGCCCTGTCGATCTCGGCATCGGCGGAGATTCCCGCCGCACCCAAACCCTTGGTGCTTCCGCCCAGGACAAGAATCAGGGTCTTGGCGCCCGACGCGGCAAGGTCGCCTGCCTTGGCCTGAGCCCCGGCCTTGAAGGGCACCGGGATGCGCTCGAGCAAAACCTTCACCATCTCGATGTCGGCGCTCTGGCCTACGGAAGTGAGGAAGGCTGGCTTCTGGGCGATGGGAGCCTTGAGGTTGTAGCCCTGGCTCCACAAGGCTCCCGCGGCGCACAGCGCCATGACCGCAACCATTACGATTTTGCATCTCATACGATTCTCCCCGTGATGCGAACAGCCGCGCAGGAGCGCGGGCTATCCCGCCCAACGCCGGATAGCTTTTGCTCCGGACCGATATAATCAGCGCCCAAAGGGCGCTTTGGAGTGCGGCGCCCCGGCGCCGCTTTCGACAATCCGATGCTCCCCCACACCGGCAGCTCGCTGCCGGGATTGCCACGGCGCGCCTGAAACCAATCCAATGTTTCGAATGAAAACGGCAGCAAGCTGCCGTTGCCTGGCCAGCAAACGCCTGTCAGAGCGGCGACCAGTCGCCGCACTCCAAACGTTCGCCGGCTCAAACCCCGTCCTTTACCCCCTAGCCCCTTCATCAATGGATAATCCTAACAGCTCCGTCTCTTTGTTCTCCATCGAGGCCGGAAGCCCGAATCGCCGCGTCGATCTCATTCCCATCCGGGAATGAAAACATCCATGGATCCCTTCCGGCTCCTGGCTTCCGGCTTCTCATATCCCGCCGCTTTTTGGGCGGGATATCAAGGGGCGAAGCCCCTTGGCTAGTAGCCCGCCGCCTGCCCGTCGCGGCGCGGGTCGGCGCCTCCATGGAGGATCCTGGCGGCATGGTCGAACAGCACCGCGTGAACGCCGCCGAATGAGGCGTCGTAGTCGAGCCCCACGGTGACCGTGTGCCCGAGCTTGATGACACCGTTGTAGGCATTGATCGAGTAACGTCCCTCCATCGACAGGTTGCCGGTTCTCGCCTGGTACAGGCGCGGCGCGTTGATCGCCAGCTGGATCGGCATGCCGCGGTCGATCACGTTGGAAATCACCTGGGCAAGCGTCGGGATGATGCGCGTCGCGCCGGGCGATCCGAGTGCCATGAACGGCCTGCCCTGCGGATCAAGCACGAGCGTCGGGCTCATGCTCGAGAGCATGCGCTTCCCCGGCTGGATTGAATTCGCCGATCCGGGCTTCAGGTCAAAGTCGTCCATGTCGTCGCCCATGATGATGCCGGTCCCCGGGACCACGACGCCGGATGCGAAGAACATGTTGATCGTCTTGGTAACGGCCACCATGTTTCCTTCCTTGTCCATGACGCTGAAGTGGGTGGTGGAGCCGGACTCATATTTGAACGGATCCCCTGCAGCAGCGTCCTTCATCACCTTGTCGGGAACGATCAGGGCGGCGAGGTCCTTGGCGTATGCCTTGGAAGCAAGTCCCATGTATGGGACCTTGACGAAGTCCGGATCGGCCGAGTATTTCGCCCGGTCGGCAAAGACCAGCTTGCAGGCTTCAGCCCAGAGATGCGTGGTCGCGGCGCTCTGCTCGCCGAGTTTGGCGAGATCGAAATTCTCCAGGAGGTTCAGGAGCTGCAGAACCTGGGTTCCGCCTGAAGGGGGCGGAGCGGTAAGGATCGTGTGGCCGCGGTAGCTCCCGGTAACCGGCTTGCGCACCTTGACCTGGTAACCGGCAAGATCCTCCAGGGTCAGGATTCCGCCGCGCTTTTTCACTTCGTCCACGATCCTGCCGGCGATCTCTCCCTTATAGATCGCGTCGGCGCCCTGTTTCTGAATCAGGCGGAGCGTGTTGGCCAGGTCCTTGTTGATGATCCGGTCGCCAACCTCGGGCGGGAAACCGTCCTTGGAATAGATAGCCAGCCCGTTTTCATACTTGCGCAGCTTGCCGAAGTTGTCTTTGATGATCTGCGCCAGGTTTACAGTGACGGGCACGCCTCGCTCCGCCCAATCGATGGCGGGCTGAAGGACCTGGGCGCGCGTCAGTTTTTTCGACCCGTAATTTTCCAGGGCATATAACAGCCCCTTCACCTCTCCGGGGACTGCCGATGCCAGGCCGCCCTCCACGGAGGCATTGCCTACCGGCCGGCCCCGCTCGTCCAGTTTGTACATGTCGGCAGTGGCGGCAGCCGGCGCCGTGGGACGGAAATCGATGACCACAGCCTCCTTCATCTTGGCCATTTTGAGGATCATGAATCCGCCGCCGCCGATTCCGGACGCATTCGGCTCGAGCACACCGAGCGCAAAGCCGGTCGCTACGGCGGCATCCACGGCGTTGCCCCCCATCTTGAAGATCTCGATCCCTGCCTGGGAAGCCTCGGGTTTCGCGGCGACGACGACGCCGTTCACGCCGGAGACGCCGCGGCCGTATAGATTCAATGGGGTCTGGGCCGGGACACGCGCATGGATAGCGAAAAACACCGCGGCGATGGCCGCAATGGCCTTGATCCTGACCTGCCGGTTCTTTCTCGAGCAAACCATGCGGTCCCTCCCAATCTCTAACGGGAAAAGGCGTTCCGAATCCTCAAAGCGTTCCGTCCCGCGTTGCGGCGCGCCACAGGCGGTCGAGATCCTCCAGGAGCCGGACGCCTTCCCGGTTTGACAGCCAAAGTTGGCCGAGGGCAAACAGGTTCGTGAGGGCCTTGCCCTGAGTCCAATCCGAGAGCGCCGCCGGATTCTCCACAGCGATCGTCGAAGTGGTTTGGGCGGGGATCTCACTGAGGAGCTCCATCGAGCCGTTGCGCGCGGCAATGGCGAGGGTCCCGCCGCCGGTAACCATGCGCACGGTGAAGTCAAGCACGCGCAGCCGCGCCTGGTTGCGCGGGCTCTTGTTGACACCCGCGAAGAATCCGGCGATCTGCGCGCGGACTTCGGCGAACCGTCCGGCGTGGGCGGCATCTTCCGCGTACGCGGGCGGCTTCGGCTCGTGCCAGTCGATATCCGAATAATAGAGCGGACTCTTGCGGCACTGGACCTCCGTCAGCTCGGCGCGCGGAATGGCAAACACGTCGGTAATATATCCTTCGCGCTGGCCGTTGTCTTTGAATACCAGCTTGACCGGCGTGCCGGCCGAGTAAATGCCCGGACGGATCACCCCATCGGTGGTCTCGAGCGCGAACATCATGTCCACCGTCGCGTCGATCCGGGCATCGCGGAGGCGCACCAAACCATGTGCGAAGGGCGCCCGGCCGCTCATGCGCGCCGGCGCGAAGAGCGTGATCACCGGATCGGCGTCGGTGATCTCGCCGGTGTCGGGAAGATCGACCGGCTCGAGCTGCTCGAAACGGCACGGCGGATTTCCGCACCACTCCAGGTATGCGGGCGCATAGATCTGACGGCACTTTGGGCAGCGGGCTCCCAAAATGACGGCGCGTTCCTTGAGAGACAGCAGCCAGGCCGACTGCTCTCCCGCCGCCACCATCTGCGGCACGCCGAACATGCGCGGGGTCAGGAGCACGCGCTTCCCGCCCGGGAGCGCGGTAATCTCGGGGGTGAGTTCCAGCATGCCGCGAACAATCTCATCGTTCATCATCGAAGTGCGATGCATAAGAGTCCTCCTCACTTTTCCAAATGCAGTGCCCAGACACCGCCGTACACAGCATCCGCTCCGCCCGTGCCGTGCACGAGCCCCCACTCCACCTGGCGTTCGATCATGTAGTGGTACACCTCATAGAGCGACATCATGTTCGAGGCGCCGACGGCATGCCCCGCATAGATGAGGCCGCCATACGGATCGACCACCACCTTGCCGCCATCCATCATCGTCCCGTCGTAGACCAGATCCTGGGCACGCCCGGGCTTCGCCAGGCCCAACATGGCCATTGTGATCAGCCCCTGCGGCCCGAAGGCACAGTGCTGTCCCACCACGCCGACCTGCTCGGGCCCGATGCCGGCCATGGCATACGCGCGTTCCGCCGCCACCTTGTCCGATTCGATCAGGTGAATGTTCTGGTGCTGGAAACCGCGCCCCACATACGTGGATTCCACGGCATGGCCGATGCCCGCCACCCGGATCATGGGCCGCTTCGTGGCGGCGCATATCTCGCGCGCCAGCCCCTCTTCGGCAAGCAGGACCGCCGCGGCGCCCTCGGAATAAACGCACACTTCCCCGAGCCGGATGTCGCTGATGATGATGCGCGAATCCCGGACCTGCTCGGCGGTAACCTTCTCGGGATACCGCTGCGCCAGAGGATTCTTCAGGCCCTGGCGGCAGAGCTGCTCGATGAACTTGCAGCGCGCGTCGAGTTCCAGGTCTTTCGGGTAGGCCTGGCGATAGCCGTTGATGATCTGGGCGTAGCTCGACGACGCGGTCACGCCCAGCGGCCACTGCGTCCAGTACGGCCACGAGAAGGCGATGGTGTCGACCACCATCGGGGTGGTGCTTTTCGTCTGCGGATCGTAGCTGTCCTGCGCCTTTTCGACCCCGAAGGCCATGGCAAGCCGGTGGCGGCCGGAAGCCACGGCATCGTAAGTGCGCGTCATGGCGGCGATCCCCGTCTGCCCGCCTGTGGTCACACGATCGAACTCCTTCAGGTGAAGGCCCAAGACGTCATTCAGAAAAGTTTCCGGTATTGCATGCCCTTCAAAGATATCGTTATAAATGCCAAAAGAAACGAAACTCACGGCCCCGAGGTGGAAATCGTCCGGCATTTTCGCAAGCAGCGCGCGGCCGCCCATCTGGGCCAGCTTCCAGTATGTCGCGTCGAGGTGGCGGCCGGCCATCTTGGTCATGCCGACGCCGACCACATAAACCTTTCCCATCGTCATTCTCCTTTCCCTGTCCCTGGGATTCCTGCAGCAGGCATAGCAGCTAAGGATGTATCATAATTTTGTTTCAGAAAACAGAACATACGGCGCGCAAAAGCCTTCCTTAGTACCGTGGTTCATAAATACGGCAACGTATTTTGAGGACGCGGATGAACACAGGCAAACGCGCCCGGGGCTTGCCGGCTTCCGCGGCCCGAAGGGCAGCGCTGCACGCCGCTTGCAAGGAAATCCCAGCGGCGTCCGAAGGCGGTGTTTTTCTGCGTCCTTGAAAATACGTGATCGCATTTATGGAATCGTGTACTTAGCCTGGATGATTCGTGAATGGGGAAAGAGGCTTGCTCCAGCTAATCCGGATTAGGAGCACTTCATTTATGGATCGCAGGTTATTCCAGTCAAGCTCCGCCGGAACCGGGAGGCGTCTCCGTTTTTTGCCGCGTGAATCGCTCCAGCAGGACATCTTCAAGATTGCGGCGGGAATCAAACATGGCAAGGACATAAACCTGCCCCTCGCCGATCCGGTAAATCATTCGCCAGGGGGAAACGACCAATTCGTGATACACCAGGATTCCATGGGTACGAAGTTCCGGCACTACTCGCCCCCGGTGCGGCGTTGATGACAGTGTCGCGGCTGCGCCGCGCACTTTCGTCAGAATGCGCAGCGCTGTGTCGAAGCTTTCATGGGCGATGTAGTCGACGATCGCCTCGAGATCTTGCGCGGCGGTCTTTGTCCAGCAGACGTCGTACCTACGCCGCATCGGAAGCGCCTTTTTTGCCGTTTTTCAGCTTCTGTTCCAGGCGAGCGAAAACCACATCCTGCCCGCTGAGGCGCTCGCCCCGCACGTCCTCTTCCCCTTGTGCCACAAGCTTCAGCAGGCCGATTGCCGCCCGCATCTGCTCGTAGGATTCGGGATCCTGGAGCACAGCCCGGGCCTCACCATTCTGGGTGATAATGACCGGACGACGGGTTTCGTTGACTTGGGCCAGAAGGTCGGCAGCCCGCGATTTCAGGTAGGTGACCGAGCGTACGTCTTCGCTGACTTTCATGGTTTGACCTCCAGTCCTTAAAAGGTACCATAAAAGGTCCGGTCGGGCAAACGGAGCGCGGGCGAGACGCCCAATGCCGCATAGTTTTTGACGTATGGCCCCCATGGCGCGTTTGGAGTGCGGCGACGGATCGCCGCTTTCAACAGCCTGGTGCTGCCCCCCACCGGCAGCTTGCTGCCGGGATGGTCGCGGTGTGCCTGTAGCCAAGCCTTGGTCTCTCCTGAAGACGGCAGCAAGCTGCCGTTGCCCGGTCAGAACACGATTTCCAGAGCGGCGACGAGTCCTGCTCCTTATACGGATCTTGGGCAAGTAAACAATTCCGCATCATCCGCCCCCCCATCGAGGCATGCACACTACCCAGGATGGTGGCCAAAACATAGGGCTGAAGGCCCGTTTCATACCAGCCTGGGGCAACGCCCCAGGATTCAGGCGATCCCCAAAGGAATGGAAGGGCTGTAAGCCCGCCCCACAATCGATTATGGGGCGGGCTTACAGCCCTTTTTTATTTATCCGATCCGTTCCTGGGGCGTTGCCCCAGGCTGGTATGGGGCGCGACTTCGGCGCTTATTCTTGCGCCTCATCGAATCTCAATTTCCGAGGCGCTTGCGAGACAAGTGTTTCGGTCTTGGTTGGTGAATCCTCTTCCCCGGCGGATGCATTTGCCGGCCGTTTCGCCAACCCGAAGTCCAGCACCTTCACGCGGCCCTCCGGCGTCACCATCACATTGGAGCTTTTCAGGTCCCGGTGAATAATCCCGCGGTCGTGTGAGTGAGCCAGCACTTCGGCGATCTGCAGCCCGTAGCTCAGCACCTGGTCCGCGGGCATGCCTCCGTCGCAGATCAGGGCGCTCAGCGGTTTCCCTTCAACAAGCTCCATTGCGATGTAAGCTTTTTCCTCGGTCTCCCCTACCTCGTATACCGTGCAGGCATTGGGGTGGTTCAGAGCCGACGCCATTCGGGCTTCTCTCAGCAGCCGGGCCCGCGCCATCGGATCCGCCAGCATCCGTTCCCCGAGAACTTTCAACGCAACATCACGCTTGAGCTTGGTGTCCTCGGCCCGGTAGACCACACCCATACCGCCTTCGCCAAGCTTTTTCGTGATCCGATAATGACCGAGCGTTCTGCCGATCATGCGGAGGCACCTCCCTACCCGTTTTACAGCGCACCCGACTGCAATGCATTCCAAGGATTGGTTTCATTATAGCCGGATCGGATTCCGGCTGACAGAGGAATACGCCATCGGAAACCCGGCGCGAATTGCCAGTGGAGGGATGCTCCATTTCCCCTCCATTGGTCACACAGAAGACACCCACACTATAATGCGCCGACAACACAACTGCCGCTCAGCAGCGACTGGAGCGTCCCGGTTGACGGGCCACCTGACGGGGGCGGATCACCCCACATGATGCTGCCCGCAAACCCAGCTACGTAGTACGCGCGAACATGGAACAGCCGTGCAGAGGGTCTCTACTTTCTTGCCTTGTTGTCCCTCAACCGAACCGGTTCCTCAAATGGCAAGTCGACCGTGATGGGATTGTGATCGGAGAGACGGGTTGCCAGTGCGTAATTCACCGACGCCATGGTTCTGGCGAAGTGGGGAGCGAAGCGATAGATTCCCTTGTCATCGCGAGGATTTGTCAGATAGGCCTTCACGAGTATCCAGTCGAGCTTCATCTTTCCAACTATGCCGAGGGCTCGCTCAAATTCGTACGTTGTGGTGAATCCCTTCGTATCTCGTTGGTTCGAATTTGCCAGCGTTCTTTCTGTCCCACTAATGGTCCGATTTTCGTTCCCGCGGAAGTCAAAGGCGCCGCCGTCCCGAAAGCGAAACTCCTCAAGCAGGCTAAACATATGGGCTTCCGGATTGGGTCCCACGAGTGGGATGTTCATTGCCGTGGGATCATCCTGATTCTTGAAAGTGTTCATGCCGCCCCTCACGACATCGTAGAGTATCCCAACTCCGGTGGCGTACTTGACTCCGGTATTGACCCAGAACTCCGCGCTTCCCAACCGCTGGTAGATCTGCTTCTTGATGCTGGTCGGACTTGAATCGCCGCCCGTCGTGTTCAGGTCTCCGGCAATGATGACAGGATTGCGGATGTCCCGGAGCCACTTAAGAAGTTCCTCCATCTGTTTACGGCGTATTTCCGGCGCGGCATTGCTTTCCAGGTGGGTCGCCGCCACCGTCAACCTTTTCTCTTTCAGATCCGGAACATCGAGGGTAACGATAAGCGAGGTGCGCCCTCCTCGCCGAATTTGTCGCGAGATCTTCTCCAAGAAGGCCGTTTTTGCTCCCATGCGCCTTCCTTTTTCCAAGGGGGATAGCGCCTGCTTCTCGCCTTGATACCAGTCATACCCAGCCGTCGAAAATGGCTTCAGACGCGCCTCCAAAATGGGGTAACGGGAGAGAACCACCGTCCCATGGAGGGCTCGCAACTGCTTTTTATCCACCTGAATCTCGGCAAGAAGCCGTTGACGCTCCGCCTCATTCTCCCACTCTTCCAGCTTCTCTGTTCCCAGACTGATGGAGTCTACTTCAACGAATTCGACCCCGTATGCCCAGTTCATATTCAGAGCATCCCCCAGTTCCCGGACGACTCCCCGATAGCCGGTGCGCTTCAGGCCCCAATCAACCTCGTTCAGCACAATAATATCCGCGGACTTAAGCACCTCGATGTCCTGCCGCATCTGAGCGATATCTGCCTTTTTGTCATTTTGCCCAGCCTGCCTGAGGAACTCTTCGGTATTCGCGAACAACAGTTTTATCCCATCCAGTTCCAGCCCTCGTTCGATGTTCCATGTCAGAAGTCGCAGCGAGCTTCCCAATTGGGGCACCTTCGGACGATGCGGTTTGGCCCCATGATAATAGGCCTCGTTGCTCAGGAAAGGCGTTGTTGTAAGGGTATGGAGTTTGTCCCCGAGTCCGCGGTTAACCTTGTCACTCGTTCCAAGAGCCACCAATTCGTCGTAGGTAAGCATCCCAGGCTGCTGGAGTCGTACATACCTCTCGGTGTCTTTCGCTGGGGAGATTGGGGAGATTGTTTCCTTTGCCTTGCGGCCCAAGGTAACATATAGGGTTACCAAGCTGGCTGTTATGAGAACAGCGGCCAGGATAGCGGCTTTCGAGATCTTTTTCATAATTCGCCTTTTCGGCACAGTGTGCCCGGCCAATCCATAACTTACATCCTTATACCTTTCTGTATTTCGCGTGTCAGTTCAGTACTGCTCACACGCCTGGTCAAAAATGCTCATCCCAGTTAAGAAAGGGGAGTTTCCTGGAAGTCCGGCAGGGAGGGTCGGCGTTGTAGGACCTGTCCTTGGCCAAACCCTCATCCACGCTGATTGCTTGATTCAAGATTGTTTTCTCGGGAGCTTGACTCAGGGCCACTTCTCCGGCATACGGATTATACGGGCAAGTGATTTGCGAGGGGGAAACTGCCTCCGACCTGGGACGGCCCCTGGGACCGCGCGCGGTCCCAGGGGCGGCTATGGCCTTCGGCGGGCGCTCGAGTACTTCCATTGCCTCGCATTGGTGACCAACCTGGCCTTCACCGGGTTCTGCTCGATGTATTCGATGGCGATCCGGAGATGATCGTCGTCGCGGATGGTACGGTCGTAGTAGTCCTCATCCCAAAACTGCCCGCTCCTGCCGAGAATCCGATTGGCCTTCTTCGCGGTGTACGATTTCCACGAATGGAGGATCCCCCCGAGGGAATGGCCCTCGACCATCTCGATCAGGCTGTGAACGTGATTGGGCATCACGCACCACGCCAGCAGGCGATAGCGCGTGCCGTCGAAATATTGCAGCGCGTCTTCGGTCAACGCAGCGATTCGTGAATCGCGCAGGAAGCATTGGCCGTATCCGGCATCCTCATGAGTCTCGATGCGCTGCCGCAAGGCCACGGCCCTCGGATCGCTTTGCTTGAGGTTCCTGCTCCAGCCGAGCTGGCGCCTCCACTCTTCGATCAGGCGCATGGGAACCGCGTCGCATAGGCGGAAGTTAAGGCTCTGAATCTCATTCACGCTGTCGAAGTGAGGCAAGTAGCCCCGGCTGTGCCAGCCCTTGTTGGGTTGCTTCCACGCAGTCTGCTTCGGCGGCGCGATCCTCATCACCGATGTAGTTTCGCGGCCCGCCGAAATATTTCAAAAAATTTTCCTCCTTGGGCCAGGCTGTCCTGGGACCGCGCGCGTCCCGCGCGCAGAACCGGATTATGAGCAAGGCAACAGAAGTGAAATGCTAGGCGACGCGGCGGTTTTGGGTCGGCTTGCAGGATTCCACGCATTTGCGCGCGGGACGCGCGCGGTCCCAGGCACCTGGACGAAAAACGCGCTAACCGAAAACTTGAAATCCTAACGCGTTATGCACCATCATCGAAAGGTACGAGGCCTTTACTCTGTGTCAGTTGTGTGGGTTTCCAGGGGGTGCGCCCCCCTCCGGCGGCATGCAACCATGCAACTACCCTGCTCATTCTTCCCTTTTCTTCAAGGCTATGGAGAATATCGACATAGCTACCCCCCATCGGCGAGGGCGAGGGAAGCAAACTCCCGCCTAAAAGCGCGGGCCGGTATTCCGAGACGAAAAATCGAGAACCTGGAAGGGCTCCACATCCGGACGGCCGGGCGAGATGTGAAGTTCCGGCTTTTCGCCGAGGATCATAATGGTACAGCCATAGGTTCCCGCATTATTGATCCTCGAGGTCCGATTCGCGAATAGGGTCTTGAGAAAGGCGAGGTCAATCGTCATCGAGTTGTCCGTGAGCGTCCGCCCGAGAAAGTTGAACCGCGGACAGAGCGTCTTGAACTTTTCCAACGACACTCCGTCCCGTTTCAATTTCTCCAGAAATTTCGGGTTGAGGTCGTCGTTGATCAGAGGATGATTCGTATGGTAGGTGAACTCAGCCCCTTCATCGGATATAATCTTCCGCGGTCACTTTGTAGGTTTTGGCAAGATCTGCTTTCCATCGTTGAATGAGTTCCGTGATTTCGGGCTTGAGAGCGGTTCCGTGAATCATCCCCATCTGATAAGGCGTTCCCTCAAGGACCAGGACCCTGAGCTTCCCGTCCCGTCCGGGAACCGAGGCTCCTCCTGCAAGAAAGGACAGGAACACCAGAACGAAAAGCCCCAGAGCCGCGTTTCGGATTCTCATTATCATTCCAGGAACATATCGCCAAGTTCGCGAAGGTGTCAACCGTTGGATTTATTTTTGGAGAACAGCAGCCAGCAGGCCCAAACGAAGTATCCCATTGAAACCGGGAAGCCAACATAGGACAGCGCATGCGGGATCATCCTCGTTCCAACCAGGATTTGCCAGTGGTACACAAGCCTAAACAGATGGAAGATCCCGACAAGAAGGAAGATCGCACCGGAGACGATCAGGTACAGCTTGTTACTCATCTCATACCTCCGATCCGTGGTCAAACAGAGCGATTCAAGGGCGGGCCCGCCGGGCCTGCCCCTTCGAGTCGTCTGTTGGCCATTCTGGTTTATATCAAATCCAGACGCATGACGATTTGACCGAGCGTGCGGATAGAAAGGACGATCCGCATTTCCGATCGAGGTCCGCGCCAATGCCTCCGCCCCTGACCTCCTCCCGAGTCCTCAGGTGCGTGCGTGGAATCCCTAAGGTATCCACTACAGCTTCTACCAGGGCGAAATTCCCAATGCTATCCAATAGGTCGAGCAAAGCATCCCTGCTGGCGGGGCAATCTGTGCGGCCGAGACCCTTAACGGCGTCCACCCTATACTGGGTCTCTTGGTTTGTGTCACGGGCGCATGCAATCAAGGCAGGGACAGCTGCCCGGTCTCCCGTGAGGGCCAATGCACGGATAGCTTCTCCGTATACTGCACTGTCATGCAAGCACTCAAGAAGCCGCCGGGTGACCCGCTCACCGAACCGACCCAGGGCTTCATAGCTGGCTTCAATCGGAAGATAGTCATCGCCATACCTCCGATTGCGCCGATCCAGATGCCGAATAAGTGGCTCGATAGCCCTTTCGTCACCAATGATGCCCAGAGCTCTCGCCGAATACGCGACGACAGAACTCTCCTTGTCCTCGAGGGCCGCAATCAGTGGCTTCACGGCAGCAACGTCGCCAATCTTCCCTAGCGCTTCTGCGCAGCTGAAGCGCACGACCCATTCGCTGTCCTTCTGCAAGGAACTTACCAGCGCTGCTACAGTCCCGGCATATGGATAGTCTGCCAGTGCCTGAGCGGCGTTGCGCCTTTGTTCCCAAGCGGACGCGCTCTTCAACTGCTTAATGAGGGCGTTCTTCTTGTCGAGAGTCGTCTGCGCGGGCCTGCCGCATCGTGTGCATATGCCTTCTTTGTTCCGTGTGTGCCCCAATAGACAGGTAAACAGCTTCATACGCTAATCCCTTCCGTGTAGATCCGTGCAGAATGGCCGGCTCAACGTACCTGCTAGTTCCTTACTTCTCCCGGATTGGCCCACCACAGACATCGCAGACATAAGTCCCGTATGATGCGTCTCTGGGATCCGGTTTGCCGGACCACCAGTTTATTTGCTAGCAATTCACTTACGATGACCCTTTTCAGAACGCCAGAGCTACTTCCAAAACTCCCACCACTTCTTCGTCGGCGAGGCTACAGGTCTTTTCTCGGTAGCTGATTGTTTTACGCCCTTTTTCGATGAGGATTCAATATCCCTCTGTGTGATATCTCTTCCACAAGAGGAGCAATTCGTTTGAAAATCAACAACACCCGTTTGCATACTCACTTTGACTGTCGTCAATGCAAATCCTTGTAGTTCAGAACCACAGTGAGGGCAAATGTATTCTGCTGTTGACATATCTCCTCCCCTATCTTGTTTTGCCTCACTCTCTATGTGTTCTTTGAGCTTGTTCAAGTATGAGTTCAATGAAGCTAGGTGTGCCGCTCCTCCATCACTGAAGGAGGCACCTCCTTTAGGTGAACTTTCCTGTATTCGAACCATTGTCTTCCCACTTCCATTTGGCTCGAAAGTAAAGGTTGTATCCGCCCAACTTCCAGATGTCTGGACCATTCTACCAGGGGTGATAGCTTGTATTGGTGATGAGCCTCCCAATGCCCATTCTAGTTTGCCTCCCTTACGCCATTGAGCGGACTTTAGCCCGCCACCCCACCACTTTTCCCAATTTCCGGGTTCGGTGAAATAGGCCCATACAATTTCTGGGGAGCGTTTGATTGTAATCTCTGCTTTCAACATTTTGGTTTCTCCTTCTGTGACAAGATAATTAGATTGCGGTCATTTGTGCTGATTATCGAATCTGTCGATGCGGTCGATACCTTCGAAAAACTGGCCAAGGTTTATGATGTCGGCATTGCCTATCATCACCACCCCCGGCGGCTCAATGATGCGGGATACAGGCTCTGGGACCCGAGTTACATTGAAATTCGGGGACGTCCACATCTCGTTTACCTGGTTTCTGAGTCCGTGAATTCGGTAAACGAGGTGGACGTCCCCGAATTTCCGATCAGTCGATACGCCGGGCCTGCCTCTGATAGGCGCCGCCTCTCGGGCTACCGGGCTGCCATATGGCCAGTCCATAATTGCGCATATGCCTGCCTCTGGGCCCGCGATCATGCCAACGCTCTTTCAGCGCCCCATAGCCGACATATCCCCTGATCGCCTCGAGCGAAGGATCTTCGAAAAAAACGCCCTCCTCATCGAAACCGATCGCGACAACCCAGTGTCCTTCGCTCCAAACATTCTCGTAGCTCTCTAAGGGTTGCCCCGTTTTCTCGTCCACGCCCCAGGCCTGGATCATCATGAGGACGGGACGGCCACTGCGCAGGCAGGATTTCAACTGGTCGACCGTCATAGGGTCGAATGGCTCAAAAGCAAGGCCGAATCCCTTCGCGGCATTGATAAGCTGTTCGGGGTGGGCCCCGGTCCTCGTGTCCATTCCCTTTTTCCTGAGGATCGCGATGAAGTCCTCTTCGTAATCGGGCCCCAGGCCGAAATATCGGCAAATCGACATGAGCGCCGACGCCCCACAGGAATAATCCTCTTTTTGCTGAGTATCCGGCAGCGGCACCATGACCGTACCTTCCTTAATTGGATGATACCGTTCGGACATCCTGGGCTCCTCCCTGTATGAAATTCGAATTTCGGCCGTTATCGCCAATCGTTTCCGCAAAAGCGCGCGGCGGGAAAGGTCGCCGCCGGCAGCTGATTCGTGTCGATCTCAAAAATCGCGGGATTTCCGATCTCCCGGCTCCTGGCCACATCCCATCTCGGACACTTGTTCCGGTAGGCCCGGCGGGCGCACGGAATATCCCCGGTGTCGGGATTCCGTCCCGTGCAGATGATTTTCACGTTTTTTTCCTGCAGCAACTTGAAGACGGCGCCGTCCGGGAGGCCGTGCTTGTTCTTCCCTGCGCATATGATCCCGTATTTGGGCCTTACGGCATCCAATACTGCCTCGCTCGTCCCCGTGGAGCTCCCGTGGTGAGAGATTTTGAGGTGGGTCGCCGTTAATCGGCCGGTATCGCCCTGGATCATCCTGTTCCAGCTCTCGAGCTCGGCGTCCCCAGGGAAAAGGAAGGAAAAATTGCGTATTTCCCGCCCATCGTCATCAACCGGCGTCAGCCTGAAGACAATGCTCTGGTTGTTCGCCGTGCGATCGCTCTCCTTCGCGGCTCTGAGGATTGTGTTCCTAAGCCTCTTGTCGTTCAGGTCGATCGCGGCATCGGAGAGAAGCGCCTCTTCGAGGGCCCGGGCGGCCACGGCGGCGGATTTGATATCCAGGCTGGGGACCTGCTTGTCCGGAGCCAGGATTTCGATCCTGACGCTCTCAAAGAGATCCGGAAGGTTGCCGCTCCCTTCGACCGACGGATGCCAGATATGGTCCTCGCCGACGCACCTTTTCGCCGACTCCCAAAGCCTCTCATTGCTGTCGACGCTCTGCGAGTTGAAGGAGAGCTCTGCGATCCCGAGATCATTGACCTCCGGGAGCATGGTGAGGAATTCCGTGATCGTCACGGGCTCATAGCCCTTGGGAGCGGGCCCCCAGTAGTTCAAGACTTTGATCGGCCCGTCGTTTTCGACATGCTTCGCGAAAAAGGCCTTGAGGCCGTTGATATGATCGTCGTCGATGTGCGTGGCCACGACCAGGTCGACAATGGCGATTCCCTCCCCGTCAAGGTAGGATTTCAGCACCTTCTCCGTTTGGGAATATCCGCCGTCGATAACGATGCACTTCATGCGTCCGGCGTCGCCCTTGTCGTCAAAGGCGATGACGATACAGTCGCCGATGCCGATCACGCCTTCGCCGCTCCGCGTTACCAAAAACGCCGCTTTGAATCGCAAGACGGCCTCCGTTTCTCAAACGGCCTGGATGGCCCTGAAGACGTCGATGAGACCCTTCCCCTGGAAATACGGATTCCGTTTGAGGTCCGTGCAGCTCCGCATCAGGATCTCCTTGACCTTCAAGGGCTGGCCGATGAATTCCCTCTTGGCGCAAAGCAACAAGGCGAGCGCGCCGGAGACATGGGGCGCCGCCATGCTCGTGCCGCTCATCTCGACGCCGTCCATCGTCCCGGTGGCGGCCAGGCCCAGGGACCTGATTTTTTCCCCGGGGGCGACGACGTCCGGTTTGAAGCGTCCATCGCCGGTCGGGCCCTTCGCGGAAAAAAAGGAGACGCCGTAGGAATGGGGATTTTCCTTGTGGACTGAACCGACGGTGATGACCTCCTCGGCGTTGCCGGGATCGGCGATGGTCAAGCCGAAGAACGTCCGGAAATACTCGATATGGGTCTGGTCCAGGAACGCCGGTATGATCTTGTAACCATCGTTTCCGGCCGCGACGCAGACGATCACGCCGGAAAACATCAGCCTGTTGGCTTCCTGGCAGATGGGCGTCCAGCCCACACCGTAGCTGCCGACTTCGGGCATGCTCCCCAGGCTGATGTTCACGCCGTGGATGACTAGGTCCTTAGCGCCGGCGTTGATCTTGCGGACTTCCTCCATGGCCTGGATCACGGCAAAGTCGGTTCCCTTTCCTTCCCCGTCGAGGACTTTCATGTCATAGAGCCGAGCCTTGGGAGCAATCCCGGGATAGTCCGGACTGCGGGAGGCGATGATCCCCGCGACGTGCGTTCCGTGCCCGTTATGATCGCCCGGCGCATCTTCGGTAAAGTTGACCTGGCCGATGACGGCCTCCCGGATCCACCCGTTGTTCGTGTCGATGCCCGTGTCCAGAACGGCCCAGACGATCCCCTCCCCCTCGATTTTGAAGACGTTCCGGGCGGCTTGCGCCTTGATCGTGAGATTGGAAAGGTCGAGCAGCGCCCCGGTCTTCTTGTTAAGCCAGATCCGGCTGATCCCTTGGATGCCCTCCGTGCCCTTGACTTCACCGGCGATCTCTTTCAAAAGGTCGGAGTCGAGCGACGCGGAGAGGAAAAAATCGGTTTTCCGGATCTTGGGCAGGGGAAGTTTGCGGGACTTCAGGCGAGCCAGGAGGGCGGACTCGATGTCGCCCGCGGTGATCACCTGCCTGGATTTCTCCAGATCGATTTTCTTTTTTCCCCTGGACAATTCTCGCTTTCTTTTTGCGAGGTCTTTCTTGTCGAGGACCTTCTTGGTTTCGGGATCGATATAGACGAAATCCTCCCTGCCGATGATCACATCAACGCATTTCCCCCGGCCCATGCGCTGGCGGACCTCGGGCAGTATCTTGCTTGCGCTCATGAGGACGGCTTTTTTTGTGGTTTTTCTGTCATCCATGGGAAACCTCCCTCGTGAGTTTGACGGATAGGATATTTATCCGCCACTTCCATGCTTCTCTGCAAGAAGTTTCGGGCCTCGATCTCCTTTTGCTTCTTTGGCCGCGGCCGAGGGTCGCGCCAGGTGAAATAACCTGCCGGATTGGCGATCCCCTTACTCCGGCTTTTTGTCATCTTTGGTCGAGGGTATTTCAAGTAGGCTTTGGATGGTGCTGGATGCGCGCAAGCCCTTGAAGGACGCACGCTTGGAGGTGGTGCCGGGGGGCGGAATTGAACCGTCGACACACGGATTTTCAGTCCGTTGCTCTACCGACTGAGCTACCCCGGCACTGGAAAGCGAGGTTACTACATTCACGCAAAGTGCGCAATTTTATAACATCGCCGGCTCGCACTGTCCAGCAAAAGTCGCGTCCGAACCGCGAAGACCTCAAAGGCCTCGAAGAATATTCCTCGAGGTCTTTGAGGTCTTCGCGGTTCAGCCTTTCATAAGCCGCGGGTAGGACGAGGCCAGGAGCGGAGGTACTGCCGGCGGATTGGCATCCAGTTCTTCCAGGATTTCGATCGCGTTCACCAGCGCCTGCCCGCGGAAATGGTTGTTGGTGATCACGTAAGTTTCGTCCGTGCCCTGGCTGATGGCGCGCACGCGGCCGGCCAGCTCCTTGACCTCGGCCTTGCTGTAAAGATAGTCGTAGCGCGCGTCGCGCCCGGCGCCCTCCTGGAACCACGTCTGGTAATTGCGCCCGTGCAGGCGCAGGTACCCCGTGCGCGCGGTCACGATTGCCGAAGGCCCGAGCGAATCGCCGATCACCGGCTGGTCCACATTGCAGAAGGCTGCCCCGCGTCCGCGCAAAAACGCATGGAAGTCCTCCCGGTCCCATGATCCGTGGCGCATTTCGACCGCCAGGGGAAAACCGGGGAGGAGCTGAAGGAGGCGCTCCAGGTACAAAAGGTTTTCTTCTTTGTATCTGAAGCTCCAGGGAAACTGAACCAGCAGAGCGCCGAGCACGCCGGCCTCCGCCAGCGGCGCCATGGACCGGCGCACCTCTTCCGCCGCGGCCTGCCGCGAGGCCTCGGTGGCGTCTTCGCGCTCGTGCGTGAGCTGCTGCCACACCTTGGCGGTGAAGCGGAAGCGTGGATTCTTCTGTACCCGCCGCGCCCAGGACGCGGCGTATTGCGGTTTCGGCGGAGCATAAAACGAGCTGTTGATCTCGACGGTGTCGAAATAATCGGCAAGGTAGGCCAGCGCGTCGAAGCTCTTCCCTGCCCCGGCCGGGTACACAACGCCTTCCCAATCCCTGTAATTCCAGCCTGCCGGCCCGATACGCAGCGATGCGTCGCGGGCCGGCGGCTGAAACAGCGGGCGCTGTGAGGCTGAAGGCATAGTCTAACTGAAAACGATTCCCACGGAAGCGCCGGGGCCGATCCTCAGCTCCTCTGCCGCCGAGTGGTCGCGCATCACGATTTCGAGATAGCCGCATGAGCCGGGGACGACGAACAGTTCGCCGGCAGCCCCTTCTCCGAAGGTCCGCCGGAAACTGGTGATCTCGCGCTGGCCGGCGACCATCTTGCAGCCACGCGCGCTGCCGCAATAGGCCGGCACATCCTCGGGCCGCAGGTTGGTTACCAGATTGCCGAAATGATCGACTGCCAGCACCGCGCCCTGAATGAGCGCATCCTGAATTTTGGTTACGCCGGGAATCTTCAGGGGCGTCGGCTGCCTCACAGCGGGGCCGAACTTGTGCAGGGGTATGTCCCGGCTGATCCAGGCGGCGGCGGGAGCAAAAATGTCACGCCCGTGAAAGGTCGAGGACACCGGCTTGTGGAAATAATGGTCTGCCGTAATTTCGTGGGCGGTGAAGCCGCCGGCTTTTTCCAACACGTATCCCAGAATCCCGTTATCGGGAGCCACAAAAAAATGCCCGCCGGCGGAAACAGCCAGGGCCTTGCGAGCAGTTCCCACGCCCGGGTCAACGACAGCGAGGTGAATCGTGCCCGGTGGATAATAAGGCCATGCCTGCGCCAGCGTGAAGGCGCCGCTCTGAATGTCGCGAGGCGGAATGAGATGGCTGATGTCGATGAAGCGAAGATCAGGCTGTATCCCCAGCATGACCCCTTTCATCGCCGCCACAAAATGATCCTGCAGGCCAAAATCCGTCAGTAAAGTAATGATTCTCGTCATGATCGCAATCCCTCATGCTGTCTTTCCCATACTATAACCCGGGATCAGGACGCACCGGCACATGAAATTAACAACGCCACTAACGGCTTTGCCGTACACTTATGAACAATCAATCCCTTTTTTCTACTGTCTCCTGTCTACTGTCTCCTGTCTCCTGCCTCCTTGACTTACCTTTATCCGTTCACTATGTTTTCCTTCGCAGGCGTTCCTCATACATCAAGGAGATCTTTTGAAGCCGCGCATCTACCTCGACAACAGCGCCACCACCCGGATTGACGACCGTGTGCTGGACGCTATGCTCCCTTATCTGCGGGAACGTTTCGGCAATGCGAGTTCGATCCACACCTTCGGCCAGGAAGCCCGGGCTGCCGTCGAGGAGGCGCGCCGTTCGCTCGCCGAACTGCTCGGCGCCGACGCCCGCGAGATTGTTTTTACCTCAGGCGGCACGGAAGCCGACAACGCGGCACTCTGGGGCATCTGGCGCAGCGGTTACCACCCCGGAAATCACATCATCACGACGCGCATCGAGCACCCGGCAGTGCTGGCCACCTGCAAGGCGATGGCGGCCTCAGGAGTCGAAACGACTTATGTTCCCGTGGACTCATCCGGCCGCGTGGATCCCGGGCGCGTGGCGGCGGCGATGCGCGAGGACACGATCCTGATCTCGGTCATGCACTCGAACAACGAAGTCGGCACCGTGCAGCCGCTGGAGGAAATCTGCGCGCTGGCGCACGCGCGCGGCATCCTGGTTCACACGGACGCCGTCCAGTCGATCGGAAAAATCCCGCTGGATGTGCGGCGCTTAGGCGTGGATCTGCTCTCGCTTGCCGGCCACAAATTTCATGCCCCTAAAGGCGTGGGCGCGCTCTGGATTCGCGGCGGCGTCAAATGGGCGCCGTTTCAAACCGGCGGTTCGCACGAGCGCCGGCGCCGCGCCGGCACAGAGAATGTCGCGGGACTGGTCGGGCTGGGTATGGCGGCGACGCTGGCGCGCGAGCGGCTGCCTGAGATGGCCGGCCGGGTTGCGGCGCTCAGGGACCGGCTGGAAAGCGGCATCCGCAAGAGAGTTCCGGGAGTGCGTATCAATGGCGATCCGGCGCATCGGCTGCCGACGGTGGCCAATCTGTCGTTCGAGGGGATCGAAGGCGAGGCTGCGGTCATCGCTCTCGACCTGGCGGGACTGGCGGTCTCGACCGGATCGGCCTGTTCCTCGGGCGCGCTGGAGCCTTCGCATGTCCTTACGGCCATGGGACTGCGACAGGAAGTTGTCCAGGGCTCATTGCGGTTCAGTCTCTGCTATCATAACTCAGCAGATGAGATCGATTGCGCCGTCGACCTGGTCGCGGAAGTGACAGGCCGGCTGCGCGCGCTTGCGCATCGCGGCCGCGGATGATCCACACTGCCGCGGAGGCCGCGGGCACGCATACTCGGATCGGGTTGGATCGTGGGCAGGAATGAGGTTTTATGGCAAACAGGCATTTTCAGGAGCGGAGCGTCGGCGGCGTGAACATCCTGACCGTGAATGGCGGGCTGAAAGGGGCGCTGGAGGCCCTTCTGAAAGACAGGATCGACGAACTGGTTGCGGCGGGGGCCCTGCAGATCGTGGTGGATCTGAAGCAGGTCCCCTACATCGATTCCCAAGATATCGGACGGATCATTCGCGCCCATTTGTCCGTGCGCAAGGCGGGAGGGCGCGTGCGCCTGTGCAACCTGTCGGACAAGGTGCTTTCAGTGCTGCAGATGACGCGCCTGGACACGGTGCTGGAGCTATATCCGACGGAAAGCGAAGCTCTCGCCAGCCTGCAGCCGGGTCCGCCACAGGAGGAGGCCGGAGCACAGCGCACGTTTTGAATCATGCTGCCGGCCACTGAGAATCGCGAAAATCGCATCAGGGGCGCAGCGGGGATCCACTTCCGAAGCGGAGCGCGGGCATCCCGCCCAATACCGCATAATTTTAGAGCATGGTGCCCAAACGCGTTTGGAGACGGCGACTGGTCGCCGCTTTGTCGATGCGCATGCTGCGGCAATGGGGCGGCTTGCCGCCCAGGATGTCCATGTTTCTCATGCTGCCACGTTTTGCACCCGGCCTGCGGCAGGCCGTTCGATCCTGGATCGTCTCCGGCCCATGAAAGCGGCGCCGTGGCGCCCACTATAAAGCGGCCTTCGGGCAGATTCCGCCGACTCAAGCAATAATTATGCGGCATCGGGCTTCCCGCCCGCATACAGGGCGGTGGCAAGGGTGGAGAGACGCACGCGATCCAAGACGGCAGCGCCGGACGCGCACATATGCTTCCACCCGATCCGGCGCGCATTCTTGACCGCCGGCCGCAAACATGGTACAAGCTTCTGCGCTGCACCGCGAACTTTAAGCCAGCGTAGCTCAGTTGGTAGAGCAACTGATTCGTAATCAGTAGGTCCCCGGTTCAAGTCCGGGCGCTGGCTCCAATAGAATCAATAACTTGCAAAAGATTACCGACAATCTCACACCTCAACATTAGCTGTCACTTGCGGATCACTTGCGGATGTTCTCGATGGTATCCGGACCATTCAGTGGCCCGACCACAATGCCGGATTTGCACAAAGGGTCGGTGCCTTCAAGGTACTCCGTCGAGGACAGGCATAATGTCGAGAGCGGCGTATCGCTAAGTTCGGTGAGCGTGCTGATGCGGGCACACTTATTGCCGGTCCTGCCGTAGGACTCGCGCGCTTCCCGCTGCAGGAACTTCGGGCAGGAAGGGATTCCGGTCGTCCTCAAAGTCCTCCTAATCCGAATGATCGTTGGATTATAGGAATGACTGCGTCAGCACTCTTTCGATGCAATTGCCATGCTCCAAAAAGTGTCTTAGATCTACGGCATCGCCTTTTAGATCGATCGGCGTCGTGTCGGTGAGACGCCGAAATTGTTTTGCAATTTCGTATGCTGCTCCGCGAAGACAGCCCCCTCTGCCATAGGTGCGCCAGAATGCATTCCACAGCTCTTGGGCTTCAGGCGGAAGGTTAGCCACGCTTACGAAGGGTCGACCCTCGCGATCAAATTGGATCCACCCGCTTCTTAGCGCCCGGATGGCCGGGTAAAAATGTGTTTCGCCTGAATCGTCGAACAGATTGTAAAAAACGGTGGTGTCGTTTATGTAGTTGTAATAAATGTCCCATAGCGGCTCTTGCCTGCCCATCCAGGTGACGCCGAATTTCTCTGTCAAATCAAGAAGCTCTGAATATCCAACCAGCGTGAGGTCGCCTGGGTTGTTGCTGTAGTCGCTGTAATAATATGGGTAATAGGACTCGACGAGTGACCGGATCGTGGAATACTGCCTTGGGCGGCCGTCCAGGTTGGAATATCGCGAATGGGCATTGCATCCGTACAGGCCACTCCTTCGATCCCGAAAAACCACTAGGTTGTGCGCGGAATCCTGGCAGGCCTCCAGCAAAACAAGGCGCGGCCTATGCCCATGGAGGTAATTTATCGTATAGGCTAGCATGGCACCTTCAAAACAATGGGCCAGACCTGTCTGCAACACTTGACGGGGCGACATAGCCATCTTTTCTTGCTCGTCTGACGCGTGGTCGTTATTGTAGTAGAGCTGCGTGTTCATGAATTCTTGGACTCGGTCCGGAGTATCCAGCGCGGCCAGGATAGACAACTCGTCCGGAGAGAGCTCAAGCTCCAATTGAGCCACATGTGCCTCGAGTCGCCTCTTTGACGCAGGCCGGGTAGCCGGACGATACAAATCGGCGAAGTACCCGACCTGTCCGCATGGTTCGCGCTGAACATGAGGTTGGTTTGTTATCAAATCTCTACTCACTTTTTACTCACATTCGCCTGGTTCTTGATGATTTCTTGGCAAACTGGAACAGCCCACTATTCCAAACGCCGGATTTCGTATTCGACGTCGGTTGTTGAAGATCGCACACAATGCATACCCAATTTTTGTGAGACCCTAATTGAAGCCACATTATCACGATTGACTTTGGCAAAAATACGGGCGAGTTGCATCTTGTCGAAGGCATATCGCACTATTGCCCGGCCAACTTCAGTAGCTAAGCCCAATCCCCAGCATTCCTTTTTGAACATGATAGCAAGTTCACCCTCTATTCCTGCTTTAGTCGGAGTTGGGATTAATCCACACCGTCCAATCATTTGCCCAGTTGACCTAAGGATGGCTGCACATAATCCAAAACCATAGCGCTCATAATCAGCAATGTAGTTTTGCAGGTATTTTTTTGTTCCATCACGAGAACGAACATCCCCGTCAACATACTGCATAAGTTCCTCCATAGTATAGAGATGGTAAAGTTCATCCAAATCTTCTATAACAAAAGGACGTATGAGTAGGCGCGCTGTTTCAATTATTGCCATTTGTCTGCCCGGCTGTTTGCTTGAACAGTTCATGTGTTCTCAGCCCAGCCTCCTTAATCAAAAAGATCTTCATGGCCTCTGGTGAGTAGTTGATCTCTGGGCTTTGCTGAATAATTGCGAGCGCCAGTTTTTCCAACTTTTTGTAAGTGTGAGGATCATCCTGTTTTCTCACAGACGCGACGTACGATTCGGCAACGAGCCAGTACCTTGCAATCCAATATTTATAGAATTCCAAGCCTAATTCCGTGTCAATCACTCGCCGATCAATTAACATGACAATATTGTGAAAAAAGTCTAGAGTATCTTCCAGCTCACTGTTGATAGGACTTGCCGCAAGTAGTTGTCTTGCAGCTGTCTGACGTAAGGTCTTCATTTCGGGAGAGTAAAAACGTGCTTCCAAATCAAGCAGGGTCTGTGTTTGCAGGGAAAGTCGAGAGTTGCGGAGCTCTATAACTAACCCAGTTATTGCTACAATTGACGTCGCGATGCCTACTAAGGATGCTATGTCGCTGAAGGTTGAAAACATATAATTCTCCTTGTTTCGGAAGGATGTGTCTAACGGCCTAGGGCGCAAGATCACTAGGGGCGAAGCTTCCGCTCTGGCGCCTGGGGACCGTTGTTACACGCAGGTTTTGCGTGCCCTAATCTGGCCTGCGCTTGCTGATTATCTGCGTGTCTGTTCTGCTTCATGCCATCCGTATTTCTATCCAAAGCGTTCCATGACCAGCGCCGCTTGCGCGGGATGAAGTGGGTATAGATGGCCAGGGTAATCGCCGGATTGGCGTGCCCGAGCTGCCGCGACACGTACGCCAGATCTTCCCCCCGCGCCAGGTTCACCGAGGCGTAGGTGTGCCTCAGGGCATGCGGGCTGCGGATGCGCACTCCGGCAGTTCTCTGCGCCCGCACCCAGTCAGCATAGAGCTTGCTGTAGTCCATTGGCCCGCCTTCCTTGGCGTGAAAAAGCCAGGGCGACGGGTCATCCTTTCCGGTCTTGATCCTGTCCTGACTGCGTTTTGCCGCCAGGGCTTTGAGGGCTTGGTACAGGTCTTTGCCCATGTCCACGGTGCGGTGGCCGACTTTGCCTTTGGTAGATTCCTCAACTTTGTTGTGCCCGGACGGGATGTTGCGCTGCACCTCAATCGTTCGAGCCTTGTAGTCGATATCTGAGGGCAGGAGCCCTCGGGCCTCGCCAACCCTCATGCCGGTCCGCGACATGCAGAGGGCAAGCTCGTAGGTGTCCGGCTCAAACAGGGTGTGCTTCGTTTGGAGTATGTCTTCGATGGCGTAGAGTTCTTCCGGCGTATAGACATCACTTCGCCCCACAGCCCTGTCCTGCTTCTGCCTGCGGTAAAACGGCGAGAGATCGGCCACCGGATTCGTGGGGACAAGCTTCTCCCGCACTGCCTCAGCCATCATCGCCCGCAGTGTCATCACCATCAACCGGATGCTGTCCCGGCTGTATTTTTTCTCCTCCCCCGGCGGAGAGGCGTCTGCTGCGTTGACCTCTTCCCTGTTTTCCTTGACCTTGCGGAAACGAGCCGTGCTGTAAGTGCCCTCCGCCTTCTTGCAGACGAATTCCTTGAGCAGCGGATAGTCGACCTTGGTTAAGAGTTTCTGGCCCAGGTCCGGGATAATGTGGTGCTTCAGGTTGGAGCTGTAGCTTATGCGGGTTGACAGCTTCAGATCCTTTTTCTCAAGCTCCAGTTCCCACCTTCGTGCAAACTCGGCAACAGTGGGTGCCGTTTGCGGCGCAGGGAGTGGGGTCGGCTGCCGGAACATGCGCAGCGCCTCCATACCGTAGAGGTCGATGGCTGACGTAATCTTCTCCGCGACCTCCTGGGCCCGCTCCTGAGAGCTGAAGCACCGCGCAACACGGCGCTGGTGATAATCAATCTTCACCCACCATTTGCCGCTACCCCGGGGAAGCTCGCGAACCTTAACGGCCATCAGGCGCTCTTTCTATTCGGCAAGGATTCGGGCGCAAACAGAATCTCGAGCATTTCCTTTGCGTCCGCATCGCTTTCAATTCTAACTCGTCGCGACTCAATCCATGCCTCGAAATCGCTCCAGCGGATGAGAATTTTCCCTCGCGGATTGGGCCGGTAGGAAGGGATCTCGCCGCGCCTGATGAATCTCCGCACGGTCTTCTCCGACATTGAAGCCCGTTGCGCTATTTGGTTGATCGTGACGAATTCAGTCATGGTTCATCATTACCTCTTGGCTCATCTCGTTGCTCTGTTTCGTTTTCTGGCGTTGTGGGAGCTTGGGTGTTAATTTTTAGAGTAGCGGCTCCACGATCCTTCTGGCCTCCTCAGCGGATTCTGCCGCCCAGACGTCGAGGACCGCGAGATCATACTTCCGAAGCGACCGATCGCGTTCCTTTTTAGCCGAACGCAAGGCTCCCTCCATTGCTTTTTGCAGGCGTTCAGGAGCGTCATACTTGAGTCGAGGATCCCAGTCATCACAGATGAACCCAAGATCGCCGAGCGCATTCTCGGCATCATCAAGTTCTTTGCGAAGACCGCGGACTTTGGTGATCAACTCAGACGCTCCAGCTTCCTGCGCCAGCTTTGGAATGAGTTCCTTCTTGACCCGATCCTCTAGGTCGGAATCGGAATCGAGAAGTTCTTGTTCGCGCTTTTTTGTCTCCGTCAGCAGACGGGCAATCATTTCCCGCTGCTTTTGGCTATAAAGTTGTGGTTGTGCTTGCTCCATATTTTTTATGATCCCTTGCTCCCACAACATAAATCTTGGGGCCGCTCACCCGCCGGGGGTACCATACCCCGGCTTGGACCTCATCAAATCACCGCGCCGAAGACAGTGCCGTCTCCGCCATGCTTGCGGTTCTCGCGGGAAAGCTGCTTCGCCATCCCGGCCATAAACTTGCCAAAGGCCTCGACCCGTTTCCGTTCGGTCTCATGCAGTTCCGCTGCGGTCTTGTCGCGTGGCTTGGGAACTCCTGCCTCAAGGACATCCACTTGACTGCGCTCGAGTTCTAGAACCACCCGCCCGTTGGCATCGGAATACCATTCGAGGTAGGGGTAGGGCACGTAGGCATAATAGAGATCCCCGGAGGCAATATGCTCGCGGTAGCATCGGGCATAATCTTGCCGGCGTTCGTCCCGCTCAGGTTCAGGTAAACCGTGCTGCTGCCAGATGAGCTCATTTTGCGCCATGAGCTTTCTGGCGATTTCCTCGGTCCACGGCCCAAGCGGAAGACCGGCGGTGATGTCCCCGACCTCTCCACGCTGCATTGCCGAGAATCCTTTCATATACGTGCCGCCCCGATCGAACTCGGCATCCCGATCCATGGGGTTTGGGTTCCTGAGGCGAATCAGCTTGCCGCGAATGTCCTCATGGAAGTCTCCAACCAGGTCGAGTTTGACCACAAGCGGTCGGCTGCCCGATCGAAAGAAACGGAGTGAGCCCTTGACCTGACCTGGGACGCGATTGTCCAGTTCCCCGTCGATGAGGTTCTCATACGGTCGCCATGCCATAGGCTCGTGATTAATGATTAAACCGAGCGTTCGCACGCCCGGCGGGTAAGCGATGCTAATAAGAGGCCTTACCTGTGGCCTATCAAGTCTATGAAATTCCAAGCAGTTATTCTCCCTGGCCGGTTGCGCCGCAGCAACGGGGTGCGCAACGGTCTCAGAACAAGATTTTCTCAACGTTGTTGGCCCCTAATAGTTCCTCTCGAACAGTGACCACCACTTGCCCTATCCCCGAATGAGCGCGAACATAGCGGTATAGCTGAGCCTGCCTGGTTTTCGTCTCCACGATCACAACCACCCGGTAAGGGCCAAACCCGGGAAGGCCGCCGGCATAAGCTTGAAATTTCGTACGGGCGACGTAATTTGGCGGCTCGTTGCCTCGGTCGTATTCGAACAACACGGTGCGCTCTGCCCCAGCCCGAGCAAAGTGGCAGGCTGCATCGGGAATGACTAGCGCAGTCCAGCCCAGCTGCTGCAGCTCCCAGGAGGCATAAAAGAAACCAACCGAGAATTCGCCGTGCCTGGCCCGGCTTGCCATGGTCACGCGAATATCATTGATGCCCACGAAATGCTCGAGATTGCGGGGCAGCGCGCGCTCCAGGTGAATCGGCCGGGGCCAGCCGCGGGAAAGCACGAGATCCTTCCCCTGAGGTCCCAGGGTATGGAGTGACACGCTCATCCGGTTGTGTTGCCGACTCGTCATGTACTTGTTTGTCCTAAGCAAGCGAATTCGCCTCCTTGGCATCTCAAGCGACAGCTCCGGAAAGCACAGGGACGCCACCTGGCCCGTGGTCAACCAGCGAGCAGCTGCAAGCTGCATTAGGAGTTCCCTATCCCGCGGCATCACTCTCACGTACCGACCTTCTCCGTGGTGCCGCAACGATAACAGCGGATCATGTTCGGGAACAACCGACACACCGGGCAATAGCGAAGCAGGTGGCCCTCGTACGTAAAGCCGCATCCGCACTCCCACAGGCCGACCAGCGAGATCTCTGCCCCACAACAGCAGCAAGGAACCGAAACCTGAAGCGACTTATGAAGCACCCCAAGTTGCCGGCAGAGGTGGATCGCCTGGCGAATCATGAGAATGGGGCTCGCGAGCGAAAAAAGGACGAAATCGACAAGCCACTGATTCTTTCTCACACCGAACATTTCCGCTCCTCCTGGTAAGCCTGTTTGAGGCTACTGACCTTGTCCGCGCCCTCTCCCGCAGTCCATTTCCGATCGCGCTTTGCGACTTTTTTCAGAAACTCGGCGCGCGTCATGCGGCTCCCGATGTTAGGATTCGCCCGAATCTGCTCGACCTCTTCCCGGAACTCATCAACAGGCGGTAGCTGTAGGGTTGTGGTCTTGATTCTTACTGCTTCCCCGGTTAGAGCCTTGAGCCATAGCCAGCCTTCGCGATCCGGCAGGTAGGCCATACTCTCAAGTAACAAGGATCGCTCCTCGGCTGGGGAGTAGTACTCGGGAGGGGCGAATGGGTCGGGACTGGGCTTGCGCCTTCGGCCGGTCACCGGAAGCGCTCCTCGAAGAAAGGACGCATCCTGGGCGGTGGTGCGAAGCGACAGGCTCCACCGAATGTTGGTAAAGAGCGTCTCCAGCATTGCGCCATCTTGGACGGCACTTGCCAGGTTCTGGGTGAGGTACAGGAAAAATGCACCAAAGCTGCGCGACATGGTCAGGAGGTCAACCATATTCTCCCGCAGCTGGCGGGTGCGGAAGAAGTTCTGCGCCTCGTCGCAGATCCATAAATACGGAGCAGTCGTGTTCTGCCGGCAAAACACGGCTTGCCGGATGTCTGAGAGAAACAATGCTTGCAACGTCCGTGCCGTGGTGCGCGGGATATTAGGGCCGGCACAGTTAATGAGCACAATCCTGCCTTCATCTTGGAGCCTTCGAAAATCCGGCACGTCCTGGCCGGAGAGCGCAAGTTTCAGGCTTGCCGAACTCATCAACGCGGACAGCAGGCGCGCGCGCACTGCCTCAATCGTGGCCTTTGGTTCGCGCGGAAAGTGATAGCGGAAGTAGTAGCGAAGTTCCTCATTCCCGCAATTGGTGACGAGCCTCTCGCGTATTGCTTCTGAGCATAGAACCCGGTCGAAGTAGGCAAAGGGCAGCAAGGCCGCAGCCAGGAGCTTCAGGACGTGTCGAATGACAGAGCAGCCGCGCAGCGAGATGGCATCCCCTCCCGGCAACAACTCCTGCAGGGTTTCAGTTCGGCTATGGGTAAAAAAATCCTGATCGCTGCCGGCCCAGGGCCGTCCGATGTTGTAGCTGGTAACCGGATCCTGGCGGGTGAGGTCAATGATTTCGATTCTCCTGAGCAGCTTCTCCTTGCTCTCATCGTGCAGTGTGCGGATCCGGCGCGCCAGGAGGTACAACACGCGCTCGAACAGCTCTCCCTTGGCATCGAGAATCCCAAACGCGAAGCGTGGTGAACCCGCATCCGCAGCCTCGAGCATTGCCTCAACCAAGAGCAGGGCGGCCATGCTCTTGCCCGAGCCGGTCCCGCCGGTAATGATGGAATGCGCCTTCACCAAAAACTCCAAAGGCAACGCCACCCGCTCACCCCATTCGGTTTTACCGAGCAAGAGCTGCGGACCGGGATCCCCATCCAGGGTTTGCAGCAGCGTGGTCATGCGATTTTGCCAGCCCCTCGTGCTGCTGGTGGCAAGCCCTGAAAGATACTGTCGAGTGTGCCTGGCGAGGCACCTACGCCCGACGATGTCGAGAATCCGCAGCATTGTTCTCATAGTTTTCGTCTTCTGAATGACTGGGCACGAGCGGGATCCGCTCAATCGCCTTCGGGCCGGGACCGGCCGCGTGCGTTCGCTTCCTGCGCGCCTCGCGGATCAGATAGGCAACCCCGCTCACGATCAAAAACGACAAGAATGTTTTCGCCGCGCTGCCGCGCGCCGCGCCGAAGCACAGAGTCTTAAGCAGCATCATTCCGAGCCACAGCCCCACTGCGAACACCCCGATTTGCGTTAGAAACTTCCCTGCAGCTCTCGGGCTCAAGAGGGATATGAAGGCGGCAAGAAGTACGGCCGCGCCAATCGAAGCAACAGCCAGACTGGCTAGGAAGCTCATATCTGTCTCCGGCGTCGGCCGTACCGGCGCGGCTGCTTGCGCTTAGGTGGCCTAAACACGTTAAAAGCATCCCAAACCCCGCTTATCGCACCCCGGGCAATCCCTCCAAGTTCTTTGCAAACGTCCCGAGCCACCGCCTTTGGAAAAGACTTCCACGACCTTGAACGTCTGTGCATGCGCGTCAAAGCTCCTATCTAGCGAGAGCAAAATGACTGCAAAATGATCATGCCTACAAGGAACAGCGCCACCCCAGCCCCAACTCTCCGGAACAACGGGCCGACCGATGCTGGGGCAGCCATTATCACAAACCCTCCCACAACGATTACCAGTAACAAAAACATGCCAAAGAAGCTTGAGATGAAAGCGATCATCACCGTATCCTCAGAAACACCCTACTTTTTCGCAACCGCAACGCCATCGCAGAAAGGCTCGAAGGAGACTTTTTCCGGACTGGCGAAAAGTCTCATCCAGACATCCCTCACTCGGTCCAGTCCGGAATCCCGACTTTGCGTGTAGCTTTGTTTAATGCCCCCTTCGCGCACCTCTCCCGCAGTTTCGCTGATTCCGCAGAAGACGACCTGGATCCCTTCGTTGTGGATTAACGCCGGCAATCGGCCCTTCGTCGCGCGCCCCCGGAGCGCATCTCTGATTCCAGGATCAGCAAGCTCCTCACCGTCAGTCTTAACGAAGAGGTAACAGGGTGTATCGGCAGTACAGCCCCGGGCGCGCAATTGCTCAACGCCGCGCTTGACGGCAATGAATATGGGGGACACTCGGGTACGTTTCAGACCCTTGAGGCGCGCCGCCAAGTCGCGGGTGAGCTCTTCCTTGCGAGCCAAAGCCTTGGCCTTGCCTTCCAATGCTTGCCTGCTCACCGGCACCTCATACCGAACCACCAGGACCGGCTCATTGGCCGTGGTCGCCTCCCCGGTAGCAAGCACTGTTACGGAAGATCCTTTTCTCATCCCCGGGAGCTCAAGGGACCGGCGCAGGATTGCCTGCGCCCCGCGGTTAAGCTCAGTCACGGATTCTGACCTGTCCAAGACTTCCACCACTTGAGAGAGTGTCAGATTGTGAAAGGTTAGGTAGCGCCAGCTCAAGAAACCTCCGGTTGCCCCGCAGCCCAATGCGATGGCAATCACAGCCTTTGCAGTCGTCATTTGAGTCTCCTGTTCTTTAAATTATCCGGCTGCGGTTTTCCGCAATGCCGGCACTGAATCCGTCACGAACGGCCTTGACAGCCACTTCTTCCAGTTGCTTAACGCTCAAATGCCGCAGCTCTCGCTCTTCCACGTAGGAGATGTGCTCCGTGATTCGGCGATTGATCTCGTCCAGGGCATCTTGTCGACGTTTATGTTCCGCTCGCGCCGCTTCGAGCCGGGCTGCCGCTTCATCCCTGGCAGATTGGCGAGTCACAAAGTCCCGGTACGCCTCGCGCAATCCAGCGGCCACCCACTCCGCAAGAACGATCACGCCGGTTTCCACGAGCGTGAGGGCCACGGCCAGGAGCGCCTCACCCACGCCCTGGACGCCGGAGAAGCGAAATACGCCAAGACCAAGGGTAATGGTCAGGCCAGCACCCAGCCCGGCCCAGTTCGCGCCCGTGCGCCGCCCGGTGGCACTGATGCTGCCCAAAATTCCCCAGCTGATCAGCGCGCCGAGGAATCCTCCGGTGGCGAGTGACAGAAACCAGGCCATCAGGTCATCTTCAATCGTCGAGAAGACAAAATCGTGAAGCGTGGGAGCGACTGTAATCGCGATCACGACCAGAACAGCGCACATGAGGAACCGGGGCGGCTCGGGTCGTGGAGGAACCGGCTCGCGCTTGGCCAGTTCCTCAGCGCGCTCGCGAACGGCCGCGCCGCCAAATTTGCCCGCGGTCTCGGCATCCTCTCGGTCGCGCAACAACTTCTTGTGCTCATCTTCCCGAAGCCGGTCGTGCAGGAACCGTGACGGGTCAAAGGCTTCCCGGTAAGTCTCCCGCGCCATGGCCCGAGCGTGTTCCTCAAGTGAAGCGATTTCGCCGTCGCGCGCCTGAAGAGCCCGGCTTTCCACGGCTCGCTTGCGACCGAGGTTAAAAAGGTCAATCTGCATGTGCAGGACCGGAGCGCTCCGCCCCAATTCCTCTTTGCGAGGCTCCTCGGCGACGAGCGTCAGGTCCCCATCGCCGTTAGAGGAACCCTTTCCCTTAAGCTTATCGTTTTTCATACTCTCTCCTTGCCGACTCTTTTGGGTATCAAAAAAAAGCTTCATGATCTTTATCCTTTCCATCCTCGAACAGCCGCAATTTCTCTCTTGAGCTTGGTGGTACAGCCGTTTCCCTGTCATCCCGTAACCACAACGCGGCGGCCTGCTCAAGGACAGTTCCTTCGACCTCGGGCGTGAGCGAGGCGGGTACAACATGCAGCATTCCGCCTTGACGGAATTCGACGCTCAGCAGAACCTCAGGCCACAGCGCAATCGAGTTCAGCACGGCATGGCCCATTTTGAGCAGTTCGCTCAAGGCCGCCCCTTTCACCCTGTACGCCAAGTCGCGCGAGCGGCCGACAGCCAGTTTCGCGATTCTGTTAGCCACGACGGCGCGCTTCCATATCGCGCGTGCGTTTCGCTGCTGCAATCGGGCAACCATGCTTTTGAAGCACTCACTATTTCGTTTTCTGACCGCTACCACCTCAATCGCTCCTTTGTGTAGCCGACCAACCTTGATCCTTGCCAACGGTTCCTGCAACCACCGCCTTTTCCGCAGTAGCGCGCGACGGATGAGTGCTCTCGAGAATTCCTCTCTCGTGCTGAGATTTCTACATGGCGGTTCTTCATAATGAATTATCCGATTGGCAGGGACGTGTGATATAAGGATAGAGGGGGCCGTCAAACGGAAGCGCGCCGCTGCTAACAACGGCTCTAACCTCGAAAAGTGCGAGGCATCCGAAAGCGAGCCCGTCCCCGCCAAAAGGTCTGGCTCGCTGCGGCCCCGGACTTCAGTGTCTGTCGTTTAGGTTGTTCCTCCGCATCGATTAACCGCTCTGGTAGCGAATGTTTGACAGGTTTTCCTATAAATCCATATAATGCAAATGGTTATCAGACATCATTATTGGGTAAAAACGGCTGCCAGGTCATCTTCGAGATAAAGGTACGGCACCACCGCCTCCATGAAGATATGAGGCGCGGGCTTGGGGAGTTGGACGTCAGGGTAGCAGCGCAAGACCTCAAGTTGGTAAAAACCCGGATAGTGGTTGCGCCAAGCGTCGATGTAATCCGAAATCAGCGGCAAAGCTCGCTCCTGCTGGCCCGTAGCAAGCAAGATCTCAATCTCCGGACGCAAAAGCCCGAAGTGCGTCCAGGCCGGATGAGCGGGCAGGCGTTTTAGAATCAGCTTAAGAATTTGCAGCGAATCGTGAGCTTTGGTGGCGTAAGCCTCTCGATACTTCGCCAGAGAAAGGTAGTAGCTGATCTCCGCCTTGCAGGTTTCCAGGCACACCCTATCGGTTCCAATCCTCTCAGCTAGGTCTCGGAGACCTGCGAGAATCTTCTCCTGCTGTGATTCCGAGCCAGCATCGAGTGCGAGTCCCAACTGGCGCACATGGATTTGATGAAGGAGCATCGTCCGCCTGCGATCACTCTTCGGAACAAAGTCGAGAAAGTGCCGGGCGGCAGCCAACAGGTCTCTTGCATGGGCATATTGAGCCGCATTGAACAGGATGTCGTTCGAATAGTGGTTTGCCAAAAGCATGAAAGCGGCCGCAGCGCGGAAGAAATCCCGGAGTTCAAGCCAACCGCAGATAAGCGCTTTGTAGCGGTTTTCGAGGTTATCGAATGCCCCTCGATAGTTGGTTTCAGTCGCACGCTCGCCACAGTCGATTAGCAGTTCCTGACAACCAAGCTCCAGCCGGCGCGCGGCACCCGATTCCCGGGAGCCGGCCAGGGCGGCGAGAGAGGTGGCCAGCGCCGCGGCGCCTGCTCTATCGCCGCGAGCAAAGGTGTCCCGTGCTTGGGCGAGGAGTTGAAAGTCGTGCTCCTCTCTGACGCCTGGACTAGCTGGAGAATTTTCAATAAGGCACGACAGGATGATACCCGACACTCCGCCAAGGAAGTAGCGGCGCGAGATCTCTGGGTGCCGATAGATCCACGTAGTTGTCCTCCGGAAGAGTCTGAAGTCCTGTTCTTCGCCAAGTAGGGCTTTGATTGAGCTCCGGTACCGATCAGCAGCGTCGCTCCACTGCTGCTTGAGAGCTTTTCTGGCGCATTCAGAGGGCCATGGGCAATGCGCTGGATTCGTCGCCGGGCGTCCGCGACGACCGGGTTGAAGATCGCGTCTGCAGTAGAAACATCGCAGTCCCACAAGAACCCCTTTCGGTGTGGAGCATCAGCTTTGTGGCAACATGATGGATAGGAAAAACCAACTGGGCGGGAAGATCCTCCGCCTTAGCCTTCTGCAAGAAGGGCTGGGGCGGGGGCGGTTCTCGACTCAGATCGGATCTCCTTTATCCATCTGGGCCGCCGGCAAGGTTGCTAGCCTTGCCGACCAGCGGGGGATCGCCCCCCGCGTGAAACCAACATAACACGACCTGTCAAAAAAAGGCGGCAGTCATAAAAATTAGGAAGGAGGAGGCGTGCAAACAAGTGCCCGGATTCGCCCATTGCGGTTCTTCCCGGGCTTTTTTTATGAGCAGACATATAGAAACTTGAACATCTAGAGTATTGCGATTTGCGATTTCATATGCGACGAGAGGCGATATAAAAAGGGAACCAATGACGGTTCCCTGGTACAGCTAATACCGCGGCAGTTGCTTCGTGAGTCGCCGGAGTCGGGGAAGAATCCTGCCCACCCGATAGCGCAAATTGCCGGAGGTAAGGCTGAGAAGGCTGCACTTGTCTTTGATGCGCGGCACGTCCGGATTAAGCCAGACACACAATAGCGCGCGGTCTTTCGCCGGAAGCCGTCGGACAGCCCGGGATACCCGGTCCATCAGCATCCCGCGATCACAGTCTTCTTTGACAACACATGCCAGTTCGGGCATGTCGTCGAGGTATTGGATCCGCCGGCGCCTTGATCTCTCATCAACAATCAGGGAGTGGATGATTTTGCAAAAGTAACTGGTCGCCTTTTGCGGCCAGGCAAAGGATGCATCGGCCGCAAGAAACCTGGCGCAAGCATCCTGGAAGATGTCTTCGGCAGAGTCGTGGTCGGAAATCTGGTGGCAAATGCGGCCGAGAAACCTATTGCGGAATTTCCAGAACTCGGAAAGCGCTGCCGTTTTGGAGACGCTGGTCTCCGGCAATGAGCAATTTGACAGCATTGCAATTTCCTCCTGTTTGGATTTTTTTGAATTGGGCTGGTGGGAACGACTGTCTCTACTTGGAAAGTTCGGCCGCCGACAGAGCGATCGCGACGGCATCGAAAAGGTTGGCCCAGTATTTTTCCTGGTACTGGTGAGCCTGTCTCAAGTAGATCCGCAGTTCCGGGAAACGCGAGCATACGACGCTGGCCACTTCCCGCTTGGTGGCCGAACCGCTGCCCGCAACGATCTTTTTGGCGGTCTTGGGATTGATCTCCAGGATATTGCAGCCGTGGCGCTGGCCGAGCGTGAGGATCTCCCGGGCAACGACCGAGAGCAGGGAGCTGCGGGCTCCGTAGCCGAGGAAGGGTTTTTCCACGGCCAGGATCTGGGGGCGGTGCAACTTGAGCAATTTGCGAACGATCTGGCAGGCCTGGGAAATGATGCTCGTTGACGAGCGGCGCTGGGTGATCGTCTTCACGGCGTAATACTCGAGCTCCTGTCCGGCAAGAACCGCGATACCCATTTCACGGGTGCCGGGGTCAATGGCCAGGATCCTGGATGTTGGATTGAGCCTCTCGGGCATATTTTTTAAGCAAATAGTTAAAGACAGCTCCTCGGGTTTTGCGGATACTCTCGATCGGGAATGCAATGGTTTCCTGATAGGCGCGGCGAATGACATCCTCAGGGTATCGACGAACAAAAGAGAGATAGATAGGCAGCAACTCCTCCTCGCCAAGCCCCCTGGCAATTTCCTGAGCCAGTTCCTGTTCTCTGGTCTTGGGTAAATGGTTATTCATGTATTTGGGATCTTTATGCACTTATCCACAGCCGCGGTTCCGAATCGATATCGAATCGTATCGATACCGATTCGTACCGAACCGATATTTTTTTAAAAAATCGATAACCGAATCGACCGATATCGGTTACGGAACGAGTCTCTTTTAACAAGTATTTACAGGGCTGGATTCGCCCCGGAAACATTGTCTCCTGCTCAAATCTCTTGAAAGCGCATTTGGATTTTGCGCTTGGAATGAATCTCTTTGCGGATCCGGGAGGTCAGTTGAGGAAAGAGAAAGCTGACCGGAACGCTCAAGATCACCTCAAGCTTGATTGCGTTCTCAAGCCCCGGTAGCTTCAGTCCCCGTTCGTAGTGGGAGATGTGGGCGACTGACTTGAGCCCCATCAGGCAGGCCACTTGTTTCTGGCCGAGGCGCATTCTCTTCCTGTACATCCAGATTCGATTGGGAAGAATTTTGTTTGGCTGTTGATTTTCCTCCATATCCGGATAGTGACAAAAATTCAATTCTCATGATTTCACTGTACCGGCGGAAACAAAACCACTCAAGCGGTTAAACTTGCCTGAAGAGGAAACTTTGTAGTCAAGCTTCAGGATAACAGGTGGATAACCGGTCTGGTTTCCACAGGGATTACCCTGATTCGGCAGAATTACACCTCTTTTGCGCAAGAGCGCGGCGTGGTTAGGATGAACTGTAACCGCCTTCACTGCCACCCTCATGCCCATGCCAAACCAACCCCCGACGATTCGTGACCTGTACCCGCACCTTTCCGAAGCACAGCTCAAAGAAGCTGAGGAAAACCTCGACCGCTACTTTGAGCTGGTGTTGCGCATCTGTGAGCGGTTACGTCTGGAAGCGGAGGAGGAGAGTGCTGGCATCCGGCCTTTGACAGGTCCGGATGACAAAGCTAAGATACAGGACACAGAGTCGTTCCATCCTCCCTAAGCATTCTCCATCTTTGTTGACATGAAAAACTGCTTTGCCTACATTCGCGTTTCCACTGTCAAGCAAGGCGAGCACGGAGTGTCGCTGCAAGAACAACGCGAGGCCATCCAGCGCTACGCGCTGCGCAACGCAATTACCATCACCGCCTGGTTTGAAGAAAAAGAAACGGCGGCCAAACGAGGCCGTCCGATTTTCAACTTGATGCTGAAGCGATTGAAGAAGGGAGAAGCGCAAGGCGTGATCATTCACAAGATCGACCGCGGCGCCCGGAACCTCAAAGACTGGGCAGACCTCGGCGAGCTGATCGATCAAGGGATCGACATTCAGTTTGCGACCGAGAGCTTGGACATGCGCTCGCGTGGAGGCCGCCTCTCGGCAGACATCCAGGCAGTGGTGGCCGCGGACTTTATCCGCAACCTACGCGAGGAGACACGGAAGGGCTTCTATGGCCGCCTCAAACAGGGGCTGTATCCGTTGCCGGCGCCCTTGGGATACAAGAATACCGGAGCCGGAAAGGCCAAGGAAACCGATCCTGCAAAAGCCCCTCTTATCCGCCAAGCCTTTGCGCTTTATGCTACTCGACAATACAATCTCGACACCCTGAGGCAGGAATTGCACCGCCTGGGCTTGCGGAATCGCACCGGAAGCACGGTTTCCAGGAATGGTCTCTCCACGATACTGAACAATCCCTTTTACATGGGACTGATCAGAATTTACAGGACTGGAGAAACGTTTGCAGGCATTCACAAACCTCTTGTACCGAAATCTCTGTTTGACCGCGTCCAAGAAATTCTGAGGGGTAAAACAAACTCAAAGTTGCAGCACCACGACTTCCTCTTCCGCCGCTTCCTTCGGTGTTTCCATTGCCGCTATTCGCTAACCGGGGAAAATCAGAAGGGTCACACCTACTACAGGTGCCACACCAATTCCTGTGTTACAACAACCGTGCGTGAGGAACAAGTCGAGAGGCAAATTCTGACAGCCCTGCAGCCGCTGCAATTCTCCGAGGAGGAAAGAACCTATGCAGCACAGCGCGTTGCCTTCCTCCGGAAGAACCGGGCCGACGACCGTGAAGCGCAGGTCAAATCACTGAAACTCACCCTGACGCAGATCAGCGACCGGCTCTGCCGCCTAACCGACGCATACTTGGACGGCACGATTGAAAAAGCCATATTCGAGCAAAGAAAAACGGCTCTTCTGCTGGAGCAAAAGAGCCTACAAGAAAGACTTGCACTTTTGGTAACTTCTGCCGCGTCAATCCCGGACCGGCTCATTCAATTCCTTGAACTCGCCGGAAGCGCTTATTTGACCTTCAAAACGGGATTGGCAGAGGAAAAACGTGAATTGCTCGAAATCGCGACTTCGAACCGGGAAGTGGACCGGAAAAATCTGATTATTAAGCTGAAACCGCCGTTCAATGAAGTCGCAAACCGCTTCGAAAATGCGTATGGTAGCCCGCATCGGGACATACCTCGAACCTGGGATGCTTTGATTCCTAAACTCTCGCAAATCCTCTCAACCCGAACAGACATCCCGGCTATCCCCGATCACGACGATTTAGGAAGGCACGACTTCAGTATTGCAGTGTAAACAGGATCTGTAAAGAGCCCGGCAAATCTGCCGGAGTCGGCAATAGACGTTGATAACGGCAGGAATCCGGAGCTTCCTGTTGCCTCTCTGTGCGTGGAATAGGTTACAATGAACCGAATGGCCGAGGGGAAAAGCTAAATAACGAGAACTGAAGTCTTGACGGAAGGTCATGGCAATCCACGGACGATGGTATTCCCCCTACTGGTTTCCATAATATCCCCTCATCCCTTTGGCGGGTACCCATTTCTTTGTAAGGTCTGTATCTACAGTTTAACGGATACTTGATTAATTGTTAATTGGTGTCGCTCGGTGTAAAGTTGAGGCGGCATTTTTAGTTTGGTGTGAATCCTCCGGGTATTGTAGTAATGGATTTCCTGGTAGATGGCAACAGCCAGTTCTCCCAAGGACCGGTAACGGTTCGGATCCCCAAGATCAACCTTGAACTGTCCGTAGAATGATTCCTGATAACCGTTTTCCCAGGGACTGCCTTTATGGCTCATGGATAGCTGGATACCGAGGCTTCTGGCAAAGTTGCCGTAGATCCGGCTTTTGTATTCCGAGCCTTGATCCGAATGCAGGATATTAGGTCGTCCGTGCTTTTCCACCGCGTCAATCAGAGCCGCAATGATTAACTGCACACTGTGGGTGGTCAGTAGACTCCAGCCGACCACCTTCCGGTCAAACACATCCTTAATGGTCGCCAGGTACACGAAGCGGCCATGGAAACTGATATGGGTGAAGTCTGAAACCCAGATCACATTCGGCCTGTCGGGAAACGGCATATTCTGGATGAGGTTTGGGTAGATGGTGCCCAAATCCCTGGGTTTCCTGAACTTTCGGCCTCGTCTGCGGTAGGGTTTAATGCTGAAGATTTTCATGACCCGAAGGACGCGCTTGCGGTTGACTTTGAGTTCCAAAGCCAGCCGTTTGTGACCATAGCTCGGGTGTTCATGCAATACCCGTTCAATCTGATTTTTAAGGAGCCAATCCTTCTGAGGTAATTTAGGTTTGTAGTAGAGGCTGGAGATGGAGATGCCTTCTTGTCTGGCGAGGGCGGTTTTGGTCAGGGGTTTCTCGCTTGCCGCCTTAACGATCATCTGCCTTTTTTTTCTCTAACCGGAGATCCATAGTAATCTCGCCGATTAGCTCTTTCAGGGCTTGATTTTCTCTCTTTAGCCTGGCCACTTCCAGGATGGAGGGCGGAGCGGTAACTCCTTTGGAAATCCACTGGTAGATGAGGCGGGGCTTGAGACCGTGTTCTTGGGCTATTTGGGCAACCGGTATTCCATCTTCCTTGATTCTTTTGAGTATCTGTTCCTTAATCTCTTTGGAGACAGACGGCTGGCCTTTGGGCATAAGTTATTCCTTTCTGCATCCATTATACCAGGAGACTCAGTTTACAAGTTTTGGGGTACCGGTCAGAATCCCAAAGCGCATGAGAATATTTCCATCGATTCCGTACGGGCCGTCCATTTCTTGTTCCTTGCAAGCCTTCTTATGGCGAAGCTCGACGAGGCGAATGTTCCGACGCTACCCTCTCCGATCCCTAGCACACCTGCGAAATCCGCAAAGGAAGCGCTACGAGATCGCATGCTTCTGCTCGTCGCCGCACATGAGGATACTGGAAGTGCGATGTATCTTGCGGACCAGACCATTGCCGATCAGCTCAACACCGAACTTCGGGAGATCCACAAGCAGCTCCTGATCCTCGAAGACCATGGACTCCTCGATCTGAGCAAAGCGATGGGGCCGTCCTACGGAGCAAGGTTAACGGCTGCCGGGCTGGCCAAGGTAGAGGTGCTGCAAGAGACAGCCCAAACCTAAAATCTGCTTCGCAACGCAAGTTTCGCAAAACCGAAGAAGGAGCAAAATGGAATGAGAAAGCTGGATATCCTAGGAAAAGAAAAACGCGGAGATCGCTATCACTGGTATGCCGTTGACATGGAAGCCAAACGCGAAACGAACGAAGGCTGCTGCTCCGTAACGGGAAAGGGCGCAAATTGCCCGGGGTACGCGGATGAAAAAAGCGCAAAAAAAGCCGGAGATGAGTGGAACAAAACCAGAACCACGTAGCTCGTTGTGTGTCGCCAATATTCCATAAGGCGGCAGACTCAAGCAGTTGACGCGGGAGTCTGCGCAGGCGTCTATGCTATAAATCCGGGGCTATGATTACGTTTCTCATCGACCTGTTGGTAGGGTCGGGAACTGGCGCGGTGAGCCGTAGGTGTATTGTGGTTACCAAAAATCTCGTCCGAACTGAAAGCATTGGCTTTCCGACCGCGATGGCATGAGTCCATCCGCGATGATCTAGACACTCTTTGCGCCGTCGACCTGGGATTCCTGCACCCAGACGGCGCGATGAGGGATTCTTCGAGAGACTCCAAATCTTGACAGGTACCCCGCACTGGCGATACATTGGCCCCGGACGGTGGAAGAGGGGGAAGCACCTGCCAAAAAGGCAGGTGATCTGTAGTCGATTTTGTAACTGCTATGAGCCCCAAGGCTCAATAGAATTCAACAGGTTTCAACAGCGTTCGCGTAAATCATTGAACCGTAAGTAGTTGAAATTAAGGCATTTCTTCAAAATAGTGGAAATGCCGATTTATTACACCCCCTTCGACGCCGGTCGAAACGCCCCCTGTTGCCCGCGTGCAACAATCTTCTTCAGTTGCTTTCTACTGTTGAAGGTAAAGGGCTTGTAAGCAGTCATTTTCTTCACGTGGGGGCAAAGCTGACCGGCGAGGGGGATTTTCGCTGGCGCAAAGGGGGGCGAGTTTCACCGCTGGCTCCAATCCTGCTGAGGAACCATGAACCACCACCCAAGGGGATTGCCGGGGAAAAAGCCAAAGTCCGGGGACAGGCACTCGGACGAATCGGCTGTCTTGCTCATTCGAGGTGGCGGTGGCAACATTCTCAAAAAGAGTGATTCCACTCACACTCAGGGAAAGAAATCGAACGATATCGCAGAAGCGGACAAAGGAGAATTGGGTATGAGGTATATCGCATCTTGATCATATAGGGCATGCAACATCATATGATTGAAGCATTACAAGCGCCCAGAATCCGGTGGTTCCTCTAATGGTCAGGCTGGATCCGGGCACATCCTCGCAGCAAAACGCTTCTGAATGTCATGGCCAGTCGTCAGTCCGCACAAACGAAAAGCTGTCGGAAAAACTTACATTCTATTTAGCCGGATCATTTTCAGCCAAGTCATTGTAGAGGCTTGAGGTATGTCGATTGTGAATATCGTATCGCAAATCAGTGTCGGGAATTTTTACAGTCTCCTGTTCGAAATCTGGCACCACGCCAAAGGCAATGAAACATAACTTCCATGCCTTCAAGGACATATTAAATCCGGAATGCCGATTGCTTTGCAAAAGGAGGGCGGACGAACAGTTGAGGCTTTTGCGCCTTGTTGGTATACTCTGGGTGAGGTGAAGAAATGGTGAATATGGCTGCTTAAACAAGACTTCGCCCAGATTTCAAAGGAGGGTGCATGAGCAATCGAGACGAAACGAAATCCATTAAGAGCTCGGAAAGTGCCGTAAGGGTGAGTGATTTATCAGCCTCTCTCCAGTTAGTTCGGCTGATTCTGTCGCAAACGTCCGCAATGAGGAGCGGTGCGAGGTTCCCATCTCGTAAACTGTTATCTCGCTTACCAAGAAGACGCAAACCCCCGTACACCTTCTCCGCCTAATAGGACATCCCTGGAGCCTCGGCCTTTTCTCTCTCTCAACCACCACTCAAGTTCAGATCTCCAGACATCGGGGCCCGATGTCTGGAGATCTGAAGTGGGTGGCTTTTTTCTGCCCTCAATAGCACGGAGCGAGATACTATGGGCTTTAGGGACCTTGATCTCCTTCGTGCATTCTTGCCGAACAAGCGGCAGGTTCCAAACTCGTCACGGTTCCTCCGTTGCAGGCGAAAAAGACTGTAGATCCTGCTTGCAAGCGCCCGCGTGCGCGATCCCGCCTCGAAATCGCGCGAGAAGCGCGGTTCCAAACGGGTGCTCGGAGTCATTCCCTGTGATTATCGGAAGAAGTACGAGGAATTCGAATCAGAAGTCGATAGCAATGGTTTGCACGATAAGTTGTTTTATAGGCAAGAGCCCGCCTATGAAGGGCCAAATGCTCTGCCAAGCTGGAAACGCGTTCGGCAGACTCTTTTCTTTGATACGGATTCCCCGGATCCTGTGTCACTGATAAGGAAGCCAAAGTTTTTATCCTCCATTATCATTATACGCTGATTGAGCGGCTGTGTGGCGAAAAAGCGCACCTAAGGTTCGGCCCTGATGCGGGTTGCATGAGGCCCGAAACGCAAGCATCTGAGAGGTCATTTTCAATCGCCAGATTGACTCCATTTCTGACTGCTGGCGCGCGTAGGACGTGGCCAGAAGGCAATGTAATCGACCACGGCCAGAAGGCCTAGCCTTTGCCTTCCCCGGAAAGGGAGGCGAACTACATACCGGAAGGCCCCATTGGGGCTTCTGCGCCTGTTCTCGCACGATCCAACGAAAGGGACACTATGCGAAAATGAAAACTGTCTTTCAACCTCATGCGACCTCTTGCTTGCCCCACATGCCAACACGAGCCAGAATCGCACGATTCACTACATGCTCTCCTTCTTGCTCAAAAGGCTTTTCCTCGAGGGAGAGCATGTCGTAAAAAAAACGGCTTACCAGAACGATGGAGCCGTTCAGGGACGCCCAAAAGCCGGGCGTCTAAACCGAACCAATCTAGCGGGAGATCCTTCATGTAAAGATATGCTGATTCAGGAATAACACACCCGCTATTTGGACCACCAACGAGTGACCAGAATCCCCAAGATCGTCAGCAGCATACTCGCCACTGCAATCCAAAAGGTCCATTGGCTTTTAAATTTCAGCCACCTGATCCTCCTATGATCGTTTTCATTGATGTACTCATAGCGGACCGCATATTTTATTTCGTAACCAATCCAGTCAAAATTCTCCCTGACGCTGATGTTTGCCGCCACCGCGCGAAACGCTTCCTTGGGCGGTTCAATTCCAACGACCTTATATGCCCCTCGTTGTGGGTCTACGAGTACAACAGCTCCTACTGAAGCCAAAGCATCGACAACCAAGCTACAATTAGTATGAAGAACATTCAGCGCAGCGGTTATAGCTTCTTTTGTCTTCGGCTCTGCTGCGGCCCATTCCTTGAGATATTCCCAAATGGTCCGAGCCAAGGATTCAACATGGTCTGCCCAGTAGCTTCTTGTTCCGCCAGCCCACTCATATGCTCTGCGGTGATCTGAACCCCGTAACGGGTATACCCCTACCCACCAAACACAGGCAAGAGGTGTGCTCTGCTCAATAATTGAATTAGGTGGCGATATAAGTAAGATCCGATGCCTTGCCGGTTCAAAAAGCCTCAATTGCCGATCCTTGACAAACGCAAGGATGCTTGCGGCGGCGTCAGTGTATGACTCATGGCTCTCTGCTTTTTCGACAAGGCTCTCGAAGTTCAAACGACAGGTCTTAGGACAAAAGATGCTTAGAGCCTGCATCAAGATCGCACCAGGATCGTCGCGAGTTGTTTCCTTTATGTAATCTTTGTCGCCTAGACCAAGCAATCTGTGCGGCGTAACCTGCAATCGGAAGGCATAGTCATGGTTTGCTGCTAGATTGCCCAAGGAGAGTTCAAATAATGTGCCCGCTTGGGACATTGCCTCCAAGATTCGAGAATTCTGCGCAAGACGTTGCGGAACACTGATAGATAATTGCGGAATCTCTCCAGAGTATACCTCTGGTGACCGTAAGGTAGATGGATCATCACCGCCAAGTACCTTTATGGTAAAAGAGTGACTCGCATAATCAAAACTGCACTTAATTCCACTGCCAGTTTCATAGGCGACCTTGTCGTCGTATCCTCCACGTCCCGGAGTCTCGATTGCAGAAACCCTTAGCATTCCGTTCTCGATCAGATCATGAGGTGAAATGCAAAGGATTCGGGCATCAGCCCAATCACAGAGGGGTTGAAGGAAAACGTCGTAAATCTCCCTTGCCTGGAGCTGATCATCCTTCTGCTCCAGAAAAATATACTCTCCTAGAAACTTGAATTCGAAAGGGGTCTTTGATAGAAAAGACAGGCACATTTGTCCCTTCCCTAAAAACCGCACAGAGATAATAGATTATGAATACAACCGATCCCTGGGATGGGAATTGACGGATTCGATGGCAACAATAATCTTCCTGAAATTCGCGATCAGCAAGAATCGGCCCTTTCTAGATCAGATCCCCGTGGATCCTAGCTTCGAATCTCCGATATGTTAGCTGACAGAGATACTAGACAAGCGTCAAGATGCTCCTGTGTCTCTTGGATGTCAAGGGATTTCTGCCAGGTGATATTCCAGATCGCTGGCAGACCCTCTGGCGATACAGCAGGATCGGGCCAAATTGGTGTCTCCGCCTCTGCCGCATTTTCGGCCAAGTTCGATGGAATCGACAACGCAGCCCAGCGAATCGGCGCAGCGAGTCCGTAGTTTTCACGCCCGCGGAAATCGACTAGTAACCTGGTAGAGAGCTAATCCGTTGGCTCTTCTCGATGTCGAATAATCCCAGGCAGTCGTGAATGGAGAGCATTGCCTGAGAGGTTTTATCAATCGTGATATCAGGATCATGCTTCAATCCACGCATCATTTGTGCTCCTGCGGTCAAGATCGGAAAAAGGCCAGCTCAAAGGTGAGTCGGATGTTGCTCGCGCGGTTCCACATTCATGGCTTTTTCGCCAACACGACTTCACCAGAGCCTATGCCAAAACCGCTGCATGATTTTCAGAATTTTTGTTTGCAAAATCCAAAGAAGTCACGGGTAAAGAATCTGTCCTTGAGAATCCTAGCTGTTCTGAACGCAGCTACGGAGGAAAATGGCGAAAAAGATGCACCCAACAAAAGATTAGTGACAAGCGGCGCCGCGAGGCTGCGGCATTGGTTGCGCGAGACGCTCACCTCTTGGAGTGGATGGATGAATCCTCAGGCCGAACGATCGGAGGTTTATTTCTTGTCGACTTTTTTAACCGCACGCCTCCCTGAGAGGCATCCTGTGCTGCCGGGGAACGAATGGGAACGGCTTTTGGGCAGCTGTCCGTGGTCACCTGCAGCGCTTTCGCTAGGTCGATGGCAGCAGGCGCCGGTGTGAAACCGGCTTCGGTTTCAGGGTGGGATATCGCGCGCTGAGTAGTGCTGAGCGAAAGGAACGAGCTGGCTCAACGTGCCGAAAACTCTGGGCTGCTATCGACTGATCAATCGGTAGGCAAGCGGCGCCTACACCGGACCTGCTACGGCCAGAGCGGCACCATCGATGATTTGTTCGAGGAAGATAGATTTTTCAACCGTGGCTTCAGGGCGACCCACCTGCCAAAAAGACAGGTTGTCTGTAGTCGATTTTGTAGATGCAAAGAGCCTCATTGATCAACAAACTTCAACACGTTTCAACAGGGTTCGCGTAAATCCTTGAACCGTAAATAGTTGAAAGTAGGGGCCATTTCGCAAAAGTAACTCTTGCTGCCTTGGGCACAGGCGGTGTTCTTCAAAATCTGGCCGCCCCGAACCATGAAGAGACAGACAATCAATGGGTGGAGGAAGTGTTATTCGGGTTCCAAGTTGTGAGGAGCACTCTGGTAGTCGAAACAGCCGGGAAGTTCGGCAACACTGATGTGCTGAAAAGAAAGAGCCCAGTTTCAAGACTGGGCTCACCCCCGCACGTTCGTCAAGCAGGGGTCGTGAGAGACGAGAGTTCAGGAACTGGAAATTCCTCTTGGAAGCCGCTGTTGATAAGGTCAAGCAACTTGAAGGCGACTGAGGCGCTACGGGTCTGGTGCGTGGCATAGGCCGTGGCCGCGTTGTAGGCGGAAAAAGCGGTGGCAGGCTTGGGCACAGGCTGCGCGAGAATGTTCTGCAGGTGATGGTCGGGAATCTGCCGGAGGGCCCGTGAGAGTTTCGCGAGGTCAAGCGGCATCGTCATCCAGGTACGGTACATGGCAACAATCGCGTCAAAGCCTGACAGGTATCCTGCGAGTCTCTGTCCAACCTCGGCAACCGGAATCTCTCCGGCGTGAATAGAGACAAATCCGCCGGCGAAGACTCCGCCGCCCCCGACCGCCAGATTGGTGCAGACAAACCGGAAGGCGCCAATGCTGACGGAAATCCGGGAGGTACCGTCATAGGTGTTGACGATCTTGACACACGGGCAGATTTCATCCTGCGCGGCAAGAGCCTGGGATAGCGCTGGGAATTTGAAAACGGCGCGCATCCTGGCACCCTGCCGGTCCACGTAGATCCCACGCGGCACGGGTCCGGCATCAAGGCTGGCAATGGCTAGCTCCACTGCGTCAAGCAGCTGCTGATGGGAAATGAAGGTGTAGCGGTCGGAGACAAGGCTTAAGACTTCGCCGGTGTCGTCGCGCACCACGGCGAGACGATTGGGCAGAGTCTTGAAGGAAGTATCCGCGGCAACATAGGCCACGGGCCGCAGCGAGGTCGGGAAATCTCCCGGGTGGCCCCGCTCCACGGTCAAGTTCAGATGCGAAGACAGATCTACAGGTGTTCTGGGCATGGATTCTTTCCTCCTTTCTGAATGGGAAATTCACGATGCGAAGCAGGGGGTTTGGAACGGGCAACCGGCGCACCACCAGCCAAAGTTCGGGTAGAAAACCTGGCGGTCGATGGCGCGCAAGACCTCGCGGATCTGGAGCAGAAACCGCCGGTCATCTTCGGGGCCGCGGTTGTAGAAAATTTGCTGGAACGCGGGCTTTTTGGTCTTGACCAAAACATCGTAGCGGATGAGCAGGGGCTGATCTGCGGCGACTACCCCAAGCTGCTTCAAGGCATAAGCATAGGTGAAGCCGTCGAGCTTGTTTTCCCCTTCGCCTTCGGAATAGCGTTTTGAAGAGGTTTTGATCTCGGCAACAATGACACTGCCGTCCTGGTCTTTTTCCACCAGGTCCAGGAAACCAACGAGTTTCACATCGGAAACCTCCCCAGTCTCGGGATTTACCAGATCAGCGCAGAAAGGCAATTCCACGGCATGGATCTCCCGCGGCGCTATTTCCTGGTAGAAGAGAGACAGCAGGGACTTCCCTTGAGCCTCAAGTTCCTGTTGGCTAAGCTCGCCCTGAAACCTGATGGGCTGTTTCTGGCATTCACCGTTCCAGGCATTTGCAAACTCAAGCAACACAGCCTCAAGCTGCGGCTTGGTGCGAAATTGCTGGAAATGCTGGTAGAAACAGGCGGCGGCCTGGTGAATGGCTTTGCCAAAGACCAGGGCCGCCGGCATGAACTCCCAGTCCCGGCCTTCGACGTACTGGAACCGGTATTTCCGGGGGCACTGCAGGTAGGTCGTGAGCTGGGACTTGGAAATCTTCAGGATCTCGCCCCAGTTAGGCATTGGATGCCTCCTGCAACTGCTGGATGATGACCGAGGCTTCCTGACGAGTCAGAAAATCCGGAAGCTTGCTGAACACCTCCTTGGTGTAGTCCTTGATGGCTTGGTTGTCCATGCCTTGAGACTTGCCGATGGCAAAGATGGCGGAGAGTTGCCGGGCTGTGATCCGGCCGTTTTCCGAGGGATTGACCGCCGATCCTTCCTTGGCCGGCGATTTGTTGCCGGATTCGGCATAAAGGTGCAGGCCGACCCCCATCAGGGTCGCGCACTTCTTGAGGCTGTCCGAGGCCGCGGCTTTGAAATCGTCCCCCAGGGAAACCATGGACTGGTCCTTTTTGGAGCGGGTAATCTTGGATTTGCCGAACTGGGTCTTGGTCACGCCGTTCGTGGACAGTTGGCCCAACACCACGACTTCATCCTCGTAAATTTTGTGCTGGAGGACGGCAAATGACCAATCGCCGTCCAAGGCGTCGTTGAGGCGCTGCACAATGGCAACTGATTCCACGTAGTCGAGTACGTCACCATAGGTGCCCTGCCTTTGCTTGATCTGCGTTGGCGCAAAGGGCTTTTCGAGTAGCTCTCGATTCTTCATAATGAAAATCCTCCTTTGGATTTTTCGGATTGTTCTAAGAGGGAGCGTAGCGGGCGAATCGTTGGTCAACAAGACAGGCAAATGTGCCAAGGCAGGCCGGTTTTCCAGTCTTGCGGGGATAGTCTGGGGGTAACTATGCTCAAGGCAAGAAAACTGCTATGGCCAATCCTGTGGCCCTTCTTGGGCAAACCAATTTCCGGCACAAAAAAGTCCGCTTTGGCATCAAGCAGGCCGATCGGCTCTTTCACCTGCTGCTGGTCGGCAAAACCGGCTCCGGAAAATCCACGATCATGGCCCAGATGATGCGCTCGGACCTGAAAGACGGCACCGGCTTTGCCCTGCTTGACGCGCACGGGGACCTGGCTGAACAGGTGCTGGGGTGGGTTCCCGAGGAAAGAATCCAAGACGTGGTGTACATTAATCCCACGAACCCCGGTTTCTCCCCAGGCATCAATCTTCTGGATGGCAGCCGGAATCACTTGGCGATCTCTGGCTTCATCAGCATCTTCCAGCATATGTGGCCGGAATTCTGGGGCCCCCGGACCGAATACCTGTTGCGGCATGCCCTGCTGCTGCTTGCTGAAACCTTCCCGGGCGCCTCTTTGGCGGATATTCCCCGGGTGCTCACAGATTTTGGCTTCCGTGGATTTTTGGTGAACCGGCTTCCATCGGGGGATTTGCGCAACTTCTGGGAACAGGAATTTGCCCAATACTCAAAGACTTTTCGGAATGAGGCCGTGGCGCCCATCCTCAACAAGATCGGCGCCATGGTGTTCAATCCCCTGGTTCGCCCAATCCTCTGCAAGCGACAAAACGATCTTGATTTCCGAGAGCTTATGGACGCCGGGCAGATGCTGATTGCCAATCTGGCCAAGGGAATGGTCGGGGAAGATGCGTCTTCGCTCCTTGGCTCGGTACTCCTGTCCAAGCTGATCCTGGCCGGTCTGTCTCGATCTGATGTCCTGGAGAGCGAACGAAAATTCTTTGCCGTTTACGCCGATGAAGCCCAGCAGTTCTTAACGGAAAGCAGTTTGAGTCTTTTTTCGGAGTTGCGCAAATACCAGGTCGCCGGCATCTGGTCCACCCAATATCTTGCCAGCCTTCCGGAGAAGGTCAGGCAGGCCATTCTGGGAAATGTCGGCAGCCTGGTTTCGTTTACCTTGTCAGCCGAGGATGCCGAGGTTTTGGCTCCCGAATTTGCCCCGGAATTCTCCAGGCAGGACCTTATCAACCTGCCGGCTTACCAGTTCTGCCTGAAATTCAAGATCGACGGGGTCACCACCCGGCCGTTCAGCGCGGAAACGGTTCCGGGTAATCTGCCTGGTCATGGCGCAGCTGTAAAATCCAACCTGCGCCGGTTTGGGGAGTTCGCTGAATCAGGACCGGCCCTGCCCATCCAAGACACGAGCGACCACGGGCAGCAAAACTGCCTTCTTTGAAATGCAGGTCAATGCGGATGGAGCCAGAATATTATCTTGTCTGCGGTGGCCAAAGCCGCTCCAGCTGCCACAGTTTCTTCTTGTCCCCTTCCAGCAAGTCATGGTCCAGTCGTTTTTCTTGTCTCAAGCGTAGGTGAAGGCTTTGAAATTCATCAGGGAAGTCCAGACGGACTGTTTGAAAATTCAGGCCCAGGCAATAAACCCGTTCATAGACGTCAAGGCCACTGTTAGGCAGCTGGATTGCGACCGTGATGTGATCCTTATCCAGCCTCTTGATCTCGTACACGCGGCTTTTCCGGGCCAGAACCTCAGCCGCATCAGTCCTTGGAATGAGGTAATAGGCGATTTCCTTTCTGGCAGGAAAATCGGGTGCGTAGCCTTTTGGCACAGGGGAAATGGACCGTGGGATATTGTATTTGATGACCGCCAAGAAAGGTTTTGTGTAAAGGTCGTTCTGTCCTCCGAGGATGATTTCGTCGTTTCCGTCTCCATCCAGGTCTGTCAATAATTCCTCAAAAATCCATCCGGTATGCCAATATTCGCCGACTAACTTTCCCCGCTCGTCCAGGATTGCCACTTGAGAGGGCGAATACATCTCGTGGTTTGTAATAACCACAAAAAACTTCTGCCCGCGAGCCAGTGAACCGACAGTGTAGTCCCACAGTCGGAATGCCTCCGGGAACGAAAACCCGTCCCAGGTCAGTTTGGCTCCGGGAATGAACTCCCACAGGGAGGATCCTGCCCGATCAAGGCAGATGACCTTGTCAGGGCTTTGGAATGAGAATCTTGCGTCATTGGCGAGACCGATGAAGATGGCCTTTGCGGAGGCGTCACCTAAATCCGTCACCTGCGGTTTCCGTCCCCCCAGCCGGCCGCAGCCGATCTTTTGTGGATATTCTCGTGTCCACAAGATTTTGCCATCAGCCGCGTAAACCACGAGCTGATTGCCATTTTCAACCCTTGCAGCAATCACACCTGGCGGTGCGCTTGCCACCTTGCTGGTAAGAGGATTTCGGGCTGATGAAAAGATCGTCCAAATCAAAAGAGCCCCGATTGGAATAACCGCACAGACAGCAATTAATGCCACATGGCGAGGCTTGCGGCGGCGGCCCGGATCAACAAGTGAAACTTGAACAGGCGTTGGCTCAATGCCTTTGTCGGTGCTCTCGGTGGAAGCTACGGTATCGACCTCGGATAATTCCGCGGCAGGCTGAACCCTATCGTCTTCATCGGCCTGAATGTTTTCTTGTTCTGCGTGCATCCAGCGGTCAAGTTCCGCAGGAATGGCATAGACCGTGCCTTTGTGTCGAGAGGAGGAGTTGGCATCTGGGATCCGGTGGACCGGAAGATGCCGTTCCGCTTCCCATCGCTGCACCGTGCGGATGGTTTTGTTCAGATAACTGGCGATCTCTTTCCAGCTGTCAAGACGGTCCGGGGGCATGCGCAAACCAGCTTTCCTGTCAAATTGCTCTCAGCACAAGGATTACAGGGTAATCCCATTCTACTCAATCGGCATTTCATTTCAACAAAAACATCTAAATTTCACGAACGACGCTATTTGACGCCTGCCTGACGCTTAATGACGCTTGCCATGCCATGCCTCTGGCGCTTAGGCTGGACGCAAATTCCAAGGAGATTTTGCTTATGCATTGCTATCGCTTGTCAGGTTTTGCAGCTGTGCTAATATTAATGTTAGCAACACCTTGCGCTCTTTTCGCGGACACCATAAGTTTTGAGGGTTTGTTCGATTCCACGCCCGTGACCAACCAGTTTGCCGCGCTGGGCCTCCTTTTCTCAAATACGATGGCCATCACTGCTGGAATCACCCTAAATGAGTTTGAATTTCCGCCACGATCCGGTGACAATGTGGTTTTCGATGACGGCGGATCGATCATCATCAGCTTTTCGCCGCTGCCTGTTGTCAGTTTCGGCGGGTACTTTACCTATTTGACCCCTGTCACCCTGACGGCCTTTGATGCCCTAAACAACCCGGTGAACTCTGTCAGTTCCGCTTTCCTGAGCAATCTTGCCCTTTCAGGCGATCTGGGGAGCACTCCCAATGAACTTCTCCAGGTCAGCGTTCCAGGCGGCATATCCCAGGTGATGATTACTGGCGATCCGGCAGGTGGCTCGTTCACTCTGGATGACGCAACTTTTGCACCCATTCCCGAGCCTGGAACCCTGTCACTGCTCATCATCGGCAGCCTGGCGTTCATTTCAGCAAGAAACAAATTCATTCGCCATTAAAGAAACCAATATGAAAAAAAAACTTCTCTGCCTTGCCGGAGTTCTGGCTGTCATGGCCGTTGTTCTGATCGCCGTTCAAATGCTCCTACCAGCAACCTCGATAATCATTCCCATAGTAGGCGCACCCGCCGTAAATCCATCATTTGTGATCGCCAGCAAGCCGACCATTGTCACCATCACAACAATCATAACCGATTTGCGTGTTATTTCAGAAAGCGTCAATCTGCAACAGGTAGATTCCACCGGAGCATTTCTAAAGATCATTTCTCCAATGCGCAAAGATACGGCAAACCCAATCTTCTTCGATGCCCAATTCAGCATAAACTCTCCAACGCCTCAAACTTTGTTCTTCCGAGTCTCTGCCGGCTTTCGGGGGATGTTGCAACGCATTAATTCCAAAATCGTACCCATAACGGTTACCTCTCTTCAGGAACCGAGTTGGAGCACATACGGTGCAGCTGACGGATACAGTTTCAAGTATCCTTCAAATTGGGTGGTGAGCCAGCTTGAGGATGGGGGGTACGCGATTAGTACTCCAAATGCACCAACCGAGCCGACGGAGGGTGCCGAATTATTGATCACACCGTATAAAAACGACAGCAATCTCCCGATAGAGCATTATTTCAATGGCACCGCCGGCCCGGACTTCTATACTGACACACAGCAAATTATGCCTATTTCGGTGGGCTCGATAAACGGCATGCGCTTCGTCGGAATTCCAACCGATCTAACCGATGAGACGATCGTATTGCCAATTAACACTGGTTTCATTGTCATATCTAGTACTGCTCCTCCAGAAGTGTTGCAGATATTTCTAAGTAGTTTCGTATTTGAGGAATTGCAGTGACGTTATGTAGGGGGCAAGCCGGTGAACAGATTAGGTTTTTGGATTTTTGGGGCGTGCCTGATCATATCAAGCGGTAATGAGTTGGCCTTTCCACAGATCGCTGATCGCTTCGTAAATCCCCTCGAAGGGGGATGGGCCACGATTACTCAACGATTCGGTCTTTGCTGCTGGTATAACAGATACAAAGGTTACCACCTAGGATACGACATCAAAGTAATTTACACCCCGGAGGACTTGAACCAGAAGAAGTACAAGCAGGTATTCTCTCCAGCGAATGGACGGGTTGTCAGAGTTGACGATTTTACCCCCGACGGTTATTCAGTTGTAATTGAACACGAACTCCCCCTTGGGGATCCTGATGGCGAATTTGTGTGCAGTCGTTTTTTTCACATGCTTAGTCCCGGGCCCGAGGCCGATCAAGGCGGTATAAGACTGAACGTCGGGCAACGAGTAGCTATTGGGGAGGTAATTGGGTTCATCTCCCCTTATAAAACTGATCATGGCAATAGTATTCCTCACCAGCATTACGGCATCAGGAAAGGCTCGTATAAGCCCGGTACCGATCAACGAACAGGAAAGTATTACTATCCGGGCTATACGACTATCGTCAAAGAAGGCGAAAAGCAGGATAACCCAAAGGATCCGGTTCATACCACGATAATATCTGAATGGTTGGATCCGGAGGACTTCTTGGCACGGCACGCGCGCCCAACTCCCACGACTGGTTTTCTTGGTTCGACTTTATCCTGGCAGTATTACGCGTATGGTGCCGCTTACAACTCACCGCCTCCCGGCCAAACCCATGGCACCTTTGTAGTAACTGGAGGAATCGGTGGCACTTTTCGAGACGTTGTGAATACGTATTTTAATATCATCGTGGATAATTCTTCGATCACCTTCGACTATTCCCTGGCGTCTCGGTCCAGTACATGGTCGGAGTCTTCTCTCTCCCTTGCCCCCACCATCCACAATGGCATCGCGCTAAACGTCATCTCCGGGCCCTCCATAAGTTCGGTCACAATTGACCCTGCCACAAACATGCTCGGATTTGATCAGACCCGTTTCAGTTTCACAAGTTCACAACTTCAAGTAGATTGGCAGTCACTACCATTTACACGAAGCACTATTGTCAAACTCAACATTAATTCGGGTGATAGCGTTATCGCCCTTCAATCCGATATCAAGCACGAGTTCCACACTCGAATCGCGTTCAAACAGGATTTTGGAACGCCCGTGCCTGTCAAATCTGAAAGGCTCCCTCCTGCAGCCGTGCTTCCGTTGCTTTTTCGCCGAATCTTAATTGCTTATGTTTTACTTGGGACATAATTCACAAGTATCTGTGCCACTTACCGCCGATGGGGATAACCAGAATGGCGGAAAATCTGATGCGGGTCTAGAATGAAAGCGAAGGAACAGCAAGCTTAAGGCTGTCTAACACTTAACGTTGACATGTAAACTCATATGAAAAAACTCATCGCCATCTCCGGCATTGTTCTCCCTCTTGCCCTCGGCACCGCAGTCTGGCTCAATGCCAGGAATTCGCCGCCGGCGAGCAGTCCTCCCGAACCCGGCTCAACCACAGTAACCCCAGGCGAGCCGTCCGTGCCTACTCCAGGGCCAACGATCGGCGCCACGACAGCCAACCCCGCAGTCATTGCAGTCAACATGCCGACCGCTGTCACGATCACCTCGGTTATCCCTGATCCGTCTGTGATCCCGACGGGCGTCAACCTGCTCCGGCTCAATTCTAACGGAACGTCCACGGTGATCGGACAGCTGAAAGATGACGGCAGAAACGGAGATGCGGCCGCTGGGGACAAAACCTTCACGACTGTGAAGAGTTTTAATGAAACGGTGACAGGACAGGTTCAACTCCAGGTCTCGGCGGCGTTTAGGGGGCTATTGAAAAGGGTCATGTCGCCTATCGTAAACCTCGAAATCTGGAATGTTTTTAGAGACGTAAGCTTGGGCATTACAGTCAATTATCCCTCAGGTTGGAACGTCCGGCAAGACGGAGCAAGAGTTGTAATAAGCAATACGCCTACAACAAGCACACTCAGTGAGGCTGCACTACAAGCGGAGTCCAGCTTCGAGATCCGTATCCTAGGTAATTCCAATCCAGGTATCCTCGAAATCGACAAGTGGTTCGATCAGCATTTTACTAAGGGTTTTTCTGTTCCACCACTGGCCCGATCAAGCGCAATTGTCGCAGGTACGTCGGCCGTACGTATTGAGACTTCTGAGATAGGCAAACGCGTTCATTTGTATGTTCCAAAAGCCGCGGATGTAATCGAGATAACGTACGGGTTGTTCGCGCCCCAGTTCATCGATGATTACAACGCAATCTTGAATAGCCTTTTCCTTCAGTAGCTACCTATATCCTGAGGTCCGCTCATGGCTACCAGGTTGGTCTGCAGATCACTCGCAGTGCTCTTTATTTTTTTCGCGATTGGATTGGCGCGCCAAAATCCGGATGCAGTCGACACCGCAGTCGATCAAATCGGAGATTCTTACGTATGGGGCGACGAGGGACCAGATACATTTGACTGTTCTGGATTGACGCAATACGTGTATGCGCAAGTGGGAGTGACATTGCCTCGTACTTCACTGGGCCAGTCAACGACCGGCACGCTGGTCGTGGGCGATTTGCAGAGAGGAGATCTTCTCTTTTTTGCTACAGATGATGAACGTCCTGGAATGGTGACACATGTTGGCATCTATGAAGGTAACAATATCATGATTGATGCCAATTCGTACTACATGGAGGTTGTTCACGACGACATTAGTTTGTCATATTGGGCCGACCGTTATTTGTTTGCCCGTCGGCTCAATCCGCTCCCCATCGGCTTCTTTGACGAAATCAGCTCGGATGGAATCATCACTGGTTGGAGTTATGACCCAGACCAACCAGGAACCCCGAATACCATACAAATCTTCTTTGATGGCCCTGCCGGCGCCGGTACTTTGATTCACAGCGGTCCTACTACCGTCTTGAGATCAGACGTGAACTCCGCTTACAACATCACCGGCAACCACGGCTTTGAGTTCCCCATTCCGGCATCATATCGCGATGGGCAGTCCCACGGCGTATACATATACGGTCTTGACCTGGATGATCCGACAAAAAGTATTCTACTTACGGGCTCTCCTAAGAACTTCACGCTACCTGGAGTTCCTGCTTTTACTCCAATTTCAAACCCGACTGCCGCCTATATAAATTCCACGAACCTGCTTCCAATTAGCGTTCCAGACTTTACCATCATCACTTTTGTGAGCAATGCGACGCAGACTGTTTCTTTTTCACCTCCTATGGAGGCCTTGACTGTTCCTGCCAGCTGGGCGACGTGGAATTCACCACCATACACCGAAAGCAACACCCCCAGAGTTCTATGGAGCACCGGGTCATTTAGCGTAACCATCACCCTTTCAAATCCGGTCTCCATTTTTGGATTTGAGACCGAGCCAAATCCGTTTGCAGTCCACACCATTGCGGCCACCTTTATGAACGGTACCACAGTCATCGGCACCGTATCCCGGGAGATAAATGGTCATGCTGGCGCACTTCTGGCCGCTGCTTCATCAGGTTTACCGATAACCAGCGTCAGAATCGTTTCTGATGCTGATTTTGCTATAGCACAAATAAGGGCGGGGTCCAAATAAATGCGTACGACCCAGCGGAATCTTAATGGTGATCCGTAACTCAACTGTGGACAAGCGGAATGGATAAAATTAGCTACAGGTTTATAATGAAGGTGCAAGGCTTAGTAAGTGCTAATTTCGCCAATACTTATCGTTAAACCAAAAACCATATGAAAAAGCTCATCGCAATCTCAATCATCGTTCTCGCTTTAGCCCTTGGCACTGCAATCTGGCTTAATGCAAGGAATACTGCTCCAAAGTCCAACTCGGCAAGCAGTCCTCCCAAACCTGGCTTAACCACAGTAACGCCAGACGAGTCGTTCGTGCTTACGCCTGGGCCAATGATCGGCACCACAACCGCCAATCCGTCTATCATCGCCGTCAACACCCCAACGGCAGTCACGGTAACGTCCGTGATTACCGATCCGTCCGTCATTCCTACAGGCGTCAACTTGCTGCGGCTTAACGCGAACGGCACGTCCACAGTTCTCGGGCAACTCAAGGATGACGGAACTAACGGAGACGTTGTTGCCGGCGATAAAACGTTTACGATTGTTAAAACCTTCAACGAACCTGCGACCGGAGAAATCAAGCTTCAGGGTTCTGCGGCGTTCCGCGGCCTATTGAAGAGACTAGTTTCAGGCCTCGTTATGATCCAGTTGTGGCACCTCGTAGATAATTCAAATGCAGGTTATTCCATCCTTTTTCCCCCAGGTTTTGAACTTTCTCATACCACCTCTATCTCGCACGGAACGCCGATCGACGAGATGGTATTATCCAGTCCTACAGCCTCGGGTGAAACATCAGTCCGCATCCTCTCAGTCGAACTGCCAACACCTATTAATTCAGCTGCAGATTTGGACATAAATAACGGGTCCATTAAGATCATTTCTCAATCACTTTCTTTTATAGCTGGAAGGGAAAGTCTCATTTCAGAGATCCTCTCGCCTGGGGGAGCATTTATTCAATACGACATTTTGAAGGATTCGACACACCTCATCGAAATCATCGTCGGTAGCGATATTGATGCGACTAAAAAAGCGATCATTGGAAATATAGTTGCGAGTATAAAGTTCTAGTCCGGGAGTAAGCTAGCTCATAAAGCGGTTGCTGACACGGAGGGTATAAATGCTGGCTCAATTTTCCACTTTAGCGATAATTATATGTACAAGCTGGCTCCGGATCTCACCCGCCTTTAGTCAAGGATTTGGTTTCCCCGTTGGATCGGATCCCATCTCTCCCTCCAAATCGACATGGACTTCAGTAATCGACGGCAAAACTTATACTGGCTGGGCTGTCGCCAAAAATACTGATTTTCTCGACCCCAATTATAGTAGCAGTTCTCTCCACCCTGCCGAGGATTGGAATGGAGCCTGGGGTGATCTTGACCTGCAACAGCCGGTCTATTCAACTCTGGGAGGGAAGGTTATTTTTTCAGGAGACGGCGGTTGTACGTGGGGAAACATTGTTCTCATTGAACATAGCGCACCGCCAGGAACAGTTTTCACTCTGCCTAGTGGAAACAGCGTATCCATGGTCTGGTCTCAGTACGCCCACCTTGACACAATCGACGCAAAAATCATTGCCGGTACTGGCGTCGTTGCACATCAAATCATTGGAGCGATCGGCAAGGGCTATAAGTGTATCAAAAATAAGAAGACAGGCGAAATTATTGCCAAACTTCCTGCATATTCGGCTCATCTGCATTTCGAAATTAAAATTCCTTCTCCGCCGGATGACACGGACGCACCTAATTGGCCGCTTCCCGTCAATTACTGGCCCTCCAGTCAGGGTAAAGATCAGGACTGGATTAGATTGCATTATGTGGATCCTACTGATTTTATCAACGCAAATCAGTCACTAACACCAGTGTGTGCCTTCGGCGCCTCGCAAACCACCCAACCTCACCCCAACGGCACGCTCGTCAAAACGGCAGACGATCCAACCATCTACCTGCTTCAAGACGGCCAAAGACGCGGAATAACGACTGCAGACGTACTGCATCATCTGTACAACCAGCCAAACGGTGCCTTTGATTTTTCGGACGTGATCACCATCAGCGTCGCCGAAATGAACAGCTATGGAGCGCCGGGGCCCCCTATTGCGGCTACTCTGGATGGTAATGGCAAAAGCCAACCAGCCGGCCGGCTGATCAAAGCCAGGGGTGGTACCGAAGTATCCATTGTCACGGACGGCGGTCAACGCCGTCCTTTTTCTTCGGGCGATTTATTCCTGGCTATGGGTTACGTTTTCTGCAAGGTGATCGAAGTCGATGACTACGACTCATATACTGCCGGTCTTCCGATTCCGGACAGGATCTGGCCCATGAGCGGCCACGATCCGCAGCGCACTGGAATGAGTGCGTTTTTAGGACCCAAGACCACACCCTCTGTTGTTGGCCCGGCTTGGCCTTTTCAAGCTGAAAGCCCCATCATTGGCGATATTGCCGTATCCAGAGAAGGTAATATTTACTTTGCCTCCTTTAACTTTTATGCTCTGAAACCTGACGGCTCTGCCTACGCGGCTCCAGTCGCAGGCAACCAGCTAGCAGGAGGGTCATCCTCTGGTTATTCCTTGATGGCGCTGCAGCCGCCCCCATTTCTCACCGGCCCTGCCATTGACGACAAGAACGGGTTTGTCTACATCGCTGCGAGAAATTTCTCAACCGGCGGATTTGATATCTACCGTTTCAATAAACAGTTGCAGGATCAAACGCTCGTGTACCATGGGTCAGGGGATGTTAGCCAGCTCATCGTTGGGAACAACGGGGCAGTGTACTTTTCTTCAGGCCAGACTGTGAATGCTGTCGGTCCCGTGTCATGGACGTCCACAGCCTGTCCTTACTGGCCCAGCGGGGCTCCTGCGCTGGGGAGTGATGGCTCTGCATATTTCATGTGCCCCACGCCCAATTATTCACCTCCCGGAGGAGGCGTTTTCAAAGTCGATTCCCAGACGGGCGCTTTTGTCAAAATGGCGCCCTACGGCGGCGGCAGGTCCACCGAACTGATGATTGACAACGCGGGCATTATCCACGCCGGGCTGATCGGATTCGACGGTGTCATGTTCTATGGCAGCTACGATTCCTGGGATCTGGACCTGAATCGAGGTCCGAGCCGGTGGATGGATTACACCACCAGCCGCGCCACTGCGCTTCCGGACGGCTCCACAGTGCGCTGGGGTTTGGCGTACTGGGACGTAGTGGTCTTGAGTTTTCGACCAGCAACAGGAAACGATTGGGAAAACTGGGATATAGAGCTGCCCAACCATGCCATAGAGCGCTTTTCGTCCCTGCCTTCCACTGATGCCCAAGGCAATATTTACGTTGGCAGCAACCTTGGTTTGTATTGCCTGAATCCCTTGAACGGCAACATCCTCTGGCGCTTTCCAACCGATGGGGCAGTTACCACTCAACCTGCGATATCCACCGGCGGCGCCATTTATGTTGGCACCTCTTCCGGAAAGGTCTACGCATTATCAGCCCCGTCGATTCCTGTCAATTTCAGTCTGGTCGTCGACCTGTTCAACGTGGATGACGTGGAACGCGTTAAGCTAAACGGCCAGACAGTCGGGCAGGCGTTGTATCAGGGAAGCAATAGCGTTGATCTCACGAGCCAACTAAGGACGGGTTCCAACACGTTAGAGATCGAGGTGGAAAACACGCTGCTCGGCTGGGCATACGGATACAAAATCACAGCCGACGGATCGATCGTTCTTGAAAACAGTTGCGGGCAGGCCGGTACCTGGGGATGCAAGGGAAATGACTCAACCCTGGGGATTGTTCTGAAACGTACGTACACAGTGGTCAAACAATAAGTGCAATTGGTGAACGGTCCGGCAGATGGGGATAACCGGAATGGCGCGAAGTCTGACGCGGGTCTAGAATGAGAGCAAAGGGAATGGCAAATTCAATGCTTTCCAATACTTATCGTTAAACCAAAAACCATATGAAAAAACTCATCGCAATCTCTTGCATCGTTCTCGCCTTGGCCCTTGGCACTGCAGTCTGGCTCAATGCCAGGAACTCGCCGCCGGCAAGCAGTCCTCCCGAGCCCGGCTCAACCACAGTAACGTCAGGCCAGCCGTTCGCTCCTACTCCAGGGCCAACGATCGGAACCACGATCGCCAATCCGACAATCATCGCCGTCAACACTCCAACCGCTGTCACGGTAACCAGCGTCATCACAGACCCTGCGGTTATCCCCACAGGCGTCAACCTACTCCGGATCAGTGCCAATGGGGCATCTACCGTCATGGGACAGCTTCACGATGATGGGATGAACGGCGATGCTGTTGCGGGCGACAAAACCTTTACGCTTGTGAAATCGTTCAACGAGACTACGACGGGAGAAATCAAGCTTCAGGTTTCTGCAGCATTTCGCGGGATTCTTAGGAGAGTCACCTCCGGCATCATTACGATTGAAATTGGATCGGTATTTCAAGATCAAACCCTCGGTGTCACTTTCGTTTATCCCGCCAATTGGTCCGTTTCTGAGACCGCTGGCCGCATCAGCGTTGTCAGTCCATCCACTGCTATAGCTCTTTCTCGCGGCCAAGTCGAAACACCGCTGGATATTACGGTTATGATTCTAAGCAATCCCAGCAATCTGGATATCGGAGACTTCGCAGATGGTCGTGAAGGATTTGCATATTACGCATCTAAGAGCTCTTTTCAGATCAATGGACGATCGGCCATTCGGTATAGCGACGTGGGATCTCCAGTAGGACATGCTCCCATGGTGGCCACGTTCATTTCTGATGGATCGCGCGTGCTTCTTTTTACCCTCAACCCGTATGCAAACGATTCGAACATTTCCATGGTGCCCATATTTGATGCGCTAGTCGCGAGCGTACACATTCCATAGCCAGGGTGACAACGTGATCTCCAAAATATCATGCATATTCTATTTTGTAGTGTTTTTATTCGTCTACCCCTGCTCTTCCGCCCCTGTCCTACAGGCACCATGCTCTTTTGCTGGATTCGGTTATCCGGTAGGTGACGCTACGGTTAGGCCAACCTGGGATCCTCACAACTCTAATGGTTACCAAATCACTCAAGGTTATAACAATGCAGATCATCATACTGGAATCGATTTAGCAAATGGCTACGCCAGCGGTGAGGTAAGGGCAATTGCCAACGGCGTAATTGTTTGGAAGCAAGAACAAGATACCGGTTGGGGATACATGATTCGGATTAGCCATGGAGACAGTATATATTCGCAATATGCTCACATGAAGCCTGGCAGTTTATCGGTTAATCAGAACCAAGAGATCTGTAAAGGCCAAGTAATTGGTCATGTTGGAAACACCGGCTACTCAACCAACCCGCATTTGCATCTGGAAATCAAAACAATCAATGAAAACGGCTGTGGCTATATTCCGAGATCTTATTGCTCTTCAAGCAGTAATGATATAGCTAATTATTTCGATCCCCTCCAGTTTATTGCCGATCATGCGTGCACCTTCGGCACCTCCCAAACATTTCAACCTCACCCCAACGGCACACTCGTTAAGCTTAAGCAGGAAGACGATCCAGATGGGAAAGTTTATCTGCTCCAGGGTGGCCAGAGACGCTGGATAACCACACCAGACGTTCTGTACAATCTCTATAACCAAGCCAACGGCGGCTTTGATTTCTCGCACGTGGTGACGATTTCTGGGGACGAGATGAGCCGCTATGCTCCGGGTGATGAGATAAATTCTTCAAATTCTCCCTTGCCATCCAACGGCAAGAGCCAGCCCGATGGCCGGCTTATCAAAGCCAAGGGCGACTCCGAAGTATCCATTGTCACCGACAACGGTCTACGCCGTCCTTTTTCTTCTGGCAGTCTATTCCTAGCCATGGGCTACGCTTTCTGCAAGGTGATCGAGGTTACTGACTACGATTCATATCAAATAGGCACCCCTATCGATGCCATACAGAATTATAAATGGACACAACGCTTTTCTACTGTGCGGCCTCCTGCAAGAGAAAAACATGCTATGGCTTACGATGCTGCTAGATTTGAGGTTCTTCTTTTCGGAGGCGTAATACCCAATTTTTATTCCGCAGATACTTGGGTTTGGGATGGGACAAACTGGACACAGCGCTTTCCTGTAATGCAACCTCGGCCAAGATATGATTTTGCCATGGCTTATGATGCCGCGAGGGGAAATATTGTTATGTTCGGCGGCACACGAGTATTAGTAGTGGGTTGGAATCTGAGTGATACTTGGATTTGGGATGGGACAAACTGGATCCAGAAATTTCCAAATACGCAACCTTCGGCCAGAAGCGGTCATGCCATGGCTTATGATAGTATAAGGCACGAGACTGTTTTGTTTGGAGGTAAAGGCAGCGGATATCCTCTCGGGGATACTTGGGTTTGGGATGGAGCAACCTGGACACAGCGCTTTCCTGCTGTCAGCCCGCCAGCAAGACTTTGGCACTCCATGGTATTTGATTCGCTGCGCGGAGAAGTTGTTCTATTTGGAGGATGGAACGGATGGAATCCTATTGATCCAAACGATATTTGGATCTGGGATGGGACAAATTGGATCCAGAAATTTCCTACAAGCAATCATGCAGTCTACCAGGAGCGCGCAGCCTATGATTCGGCTGTAGGTGTAACGATAATCTTGGGAGAAGAAGTATACTTTGATGGAAAAACTTGGCTATGGAATGGATACAATTGGCTGTCGTCCACATCTTCGAGCAATCCATCCCTCGCAGGCGCCATGGCTTATGATGAAGCGCGCAGAGAAGTTGTAAGATTTGGTGGAAGGTCAGGAGATTATCTCTCTGTTGCCATTGACGATACTTGGATTTGGGGTTCGCAGGGTAATGCACAGTACCTCTCCTTCGTCGAAGGCAATCCTGGCGTCCCCGGAGATGGAACTCTCGTTAGCGCATCAAATCCTCTTTCTTTTCCGGTCTTCCATCCCAGTCCACCCATCGCTTTCAACCAAATCGCGGATGGGCTGACGCTCGTGATTTTCCCCTCCGCAGGTACAATCCAGAATGTTGGACAAATCAATGGGGGTTTGACGACACTGGCCCCAAACAAGGTCGGAAGCTGCCAGAGCGGTTTTGGTTTGGGATTTCCGATCGCCACCTTTCCTGTAGTCACCGTCAATGGTGTTCAGGGCGCCGTTGTAAACTTCACCCGCGCCAATTTAGAATCCGTAGTCACAAACACAGAGCAATCGAGATCATGCGGATTTACGTTCAACGATTTCGTGATCGATAGGATTTTCGTTTCGGCAAATACTTCTGGTATACCGCTTCTGACTGCGCTGGACGCGGTCGCCGTTAGTTTTTCGCAGGGCATACCCTATTTTGCGATGGCGGCTACCAGCTCGAACCACAGGTTTCGCGGCAGCAGCTTAGCTTCTGGCCGTCCAATGCCGAATTGGCCTTCTTTTAAAAAGCAGAATTCGTGGATACAGTCTCTTGGACTATGGGCTTTGTCTACTCGAAAAACTTCATATTCTCCTAGGTTCAAGGAGTTGAAAAGGTCGTGGACAGCCCGCCCAAATCGGCAATGACGGAGCCTGCCATGCTTTCCCAAAAGGCGTCAACCACGCTCTCTTGAATAGAGGAGGGGCGTTTTTCTGGAGCGCCGGCCTCACGGTCGGCCCTGCGCTTAGAGCTAGCGCTCTGTACACTCTGCGGACGTTCCCCCGATTGCACGACATTCGTGAGACTGACATTAGATAATCGCCGCGCCTCGCGGCGCCCCAGTCAAAGTTCTGGACTTTCATGAAGGTTCTTGATTAAATCCATCTGCTTCTTCATTTCCAAATATTTGAACCTGGAGTTAAACGAGGCGTGGGCGCAGTTGAAGGAGGTAGTCCATGACCAGCCAAATCCTCATATTTCTGCTCGGGGCGGTGATCTGCGCCCTGGCGTTCTTCGTGTGGCATTTCCTCAAGCAGACTCGAGACCTGCGCTAGCAGTGCGCCGAACTGATGAAGCAGAGAGAGGACCTTAGCGCCAGGTACTCGGGTATCATCGACGTGGAAGCCGCGATCGACACCGCCAAGAAGAAGCTCGCACAGTTGGCGTCCGACCAGCAGGCGATTGATGCTGAGAACGCACGGCGGCGCGCCCAGTTCAGCCAGGAGTACGAGCAGGCCCTCGCCAAATACAAGGAGCTCAAGGGCGAGGTCTCACTGCTCGAAGAAGATCTCGAAGATATCTCCTTCGGCGTGTACAAGCCGCACTTTAACTTTCAGACTTCCGACGAGTACAAGACCGCCCTGGAAAAGCTGCGAGACAATGAGCGGCAAATGATCCGTGACGGTCGCGCGGCGGTGTGCCCAATTAGATGGAACGTTGGAGGTAGCGAACAAGAGGGCAAGCGGATGGTGCGGGCTTATGAGAGACTGCTGCTCCGCGCTTTCAACGGCGAATGCGATGCTGCTCTGGCGAACGTCTCCTGGAACAACATCACCAAGATGGAGGAGCGCATCCGCAAGTCGCACGAGGCCGTCAACAAACTGGGTGAAGTGGTGAGCGTGTCCGTAACCAAGGAATACCTGAATTTGAAGCTGGACGAAGTTCGCCTGACGCACGAGTTCGAGGAGAAGCGCTATCAGGAGCGGGAGGAGCAACGCAGGGCAAAAGAAGAGCTGAGAGAGGAGGAACGCGCGCAGAGGGAAATTGAGAAGGCGCGCGAGGAGGCTGAACGCGAGGAAGAGAGGTACCAGAAGGCCTTGACGCGGGCACGCGAGGACGCGGCGAAGGCCACCGGAGCCCAATTGGAGAAGCTCACAGAACAGATTCGATCCATGGAGGCGAAGCTCGACGAGGCGCACAACCAGAAGGAGCGGGCCGTGTCCCGAGCGCAGATCGCCAAGTCCGGTTTCGTATACGTTATCTCGAATATCGGCTCGTTCGGCGACCGCGTGTTCAAGGTCGGGATGACACGACGAATGGAGCCGATGGACCGCATCAACGAGCTGGGGGACGCTTCCGTCCCGTTCCCGTTCGACGTGCATGTCATGATGTACTCTGATGATGCGCCGAAGCTCGAGAGCGCGCTGCATGAACTTATGCGCGACAGGCAGATGAACCTGGTGAACAACCGGAAGGAGTTTTTCCGGGATGTCAATCTCGATGAGATCGAAGCCTTCGTCAGGGCCAAAGGGCTAAGCGCCCAGTTCATAAAGCACGCCGAGGCCCGGGAATTTCGGGAGAGCATGGCCATGCATCAGGCCGCGCTCACCAAGGACGCCCCGAAGCAGCCTGACAAGTTCGCCGACAATCCATTCGCACACCCTGCGCAGAACCAACCGCCCGCGGGGTAGAATCCGCGATGTCGGGGGTGTATCAGTGCTGTCCTGACCGCCGGAAACGCCAGTTCCACTTGCGGATTACTTGCGGATTTTGGAGAGAAAAGACCGGAAACGCCTCCCGTAAGTCCTTGATTTTCCTGTAAGCCGTTGAAAACAAAAGGACAAATGATAATTCGTAATCAGTAGGTCCGGAGTTCAAGTCTCCGCGCTGGCTCCAGTAAACTCAATAGTTTACGGTAATATTCCACTTTTACAAAAACCACGAATCTGATTTGGGGTAACGCTGGGGTAACAGAGGATTGGATTTGCTCGCGTTTCATCCCCCGCGTGTTGGTTCTGTCAATTGCCGCCAAACTTCATCCAATCCTCGATTGCCCCTCGCCATGCATGAACCCAGGCATCGCAGGCCCTCTGAAGCTCCTGCGGGTTGCCCTTCGTTCCGATCCGGTCGATATCGGCCTCGGCGGCGCGAACAGCGGGGCAGTGTTCCTGGTGTGCGTGAATCCAATTCCAGGCATGATCGCCACGTCCAGTCGGGAGTACACGAGTCTCCCAATACCATGCAGCAATATACATGGCGCTGATGAGGGGACGCCTACGAAGTACGTCCTCAGCGGCAGCATGTTCGGCAGCATCGCCAGTCAGCCCCGCGCCCTGATGCGCCCGTAGGCGTTCTGCATAGAGGATCTGGTCTCGATTAAGAAACACGCGGACCAAATCTACGACATCGGGTTCGCGCTTGGTTCCAGTTTTTAGATACCGAATTTCTTTGGTCAAGAATCCCATGGAAGCCCCCCCGCGCTGGCGTCATTGGTGTGGCGAATATTGATAAGACAGTAAGACAGAGACCATAAACCTTTATTATTCTGTGTGATAACTGTCTTACATCCGCGCCTCATCTCGAAAATGTCTTGCATAAGACAGAATGGCGCAAGAGATTTGGCTAAGACATGTAAGTTGCTATAAACGTTGAGGATAAGCGCCATGTCTTACCGTCTTACTGGTTTGAGATGAGATGGGTCCTTCAACATCACGCGCACTCCAGGATTTTCGAGTTGATGACGTAAAAGTACGGCCTGCCCACTCCATCCACCCGTTTCTGGTATGTGTACCGGCTTTCTGTTTCGGTTTCCAGGTAGGCTCGCCGTTTCAACTCAGCCGCAATACTCGAAGCGTTGAATCCCTGGCACACTTCATCTCTGAAAACCTCTGTGAGAATCCAATATTCCCAATTGCCATCGTCGTCTTTAAAACGGAATCCAGCGCGGTTCAGCACTTTGACCTTATCGTCCTCCTGATTCTCGAAGCGCGAAGTGCCGTGGGCCTGGATGAACCGTGCAACCTGCCGCACAGCCCTTTCGAGATCACTCGCGCCGGTGGTTCCGCGAGAATCGAGCCACTGCTTGAACATGCACTCGCCTGCCCACAGACTCTCATCTTCCTGCCAAGGCACAACACCGGCCTTTGAAGCGAGTACCAGGGCGGCGGCTACGAGTCCAAATCTTCCACACACGCGGGAAACCTCACCACCGGCTCCTTTCGGGGCGTTCTTCTCGACAAAGGCGGAGCGATACTCGCGGATTTCCAGCGAGATTTCATCCTTATGGGCTACTAAGAACCGCAAGTAATCCTGGAGAGGTGTCCCGTAGAATTCTTTGGCCTTGTTCTGAAGGCATCTTGAGAAGGCATCCGCCGAGGAAAATCCATGGATGTCTTCGAAAATGCCATTTCCTTTTCCTGCGTCCGCCGAGATATCAACTACTCGAACTTCCTGGCCTCCGCGTATTTTTCTGGTTTCGCCTTTGGCATGATCCGCTAATGAAACTTCACCGGTACTGAGAAACATGAGGCGGAAGTGCCGCTGCTGCCGAAGACCACCCGAGGATCTCATCCTTGCCTTTTCAATGCCATTGCCAAGCGAGTAGACCACTTCTCCGACGTGTTTGGCATCTGCCTGAGAGAGTTCGTCAAGTGCCAGACAGAGGTCGTTATGTTCCATCGCAAGCCCTTCAACGCCGTTATCGGTCGCCTTCCACGAACGAACGAAGCCATCCTTGTTTCCTCCGCCACTGACCGAGCCGCCGACAACAAGGGCTGTTGACTTGCCGATTGTCGAGTTTCCACGATAATGGAACCCGCCGTTCTCTTCGCCAGCGAGATCAAGGAGCGGCGCAGCAAAATTGGCTCCGACTGCAAACATGAGCCGCGAGTTTCCGGTGCAGAGAGCCCCTACCTCGCGCCGCCATTCTTCGGACGTTCCTGCTTCCTTGATTAGGCTTGCCCCGATACCTTCGAACAAGACCCGATCCGCGCTCTGCCCAACCGGAGATATCGTTCGGTCTGGCAACACGAACTCACTGCCGTGCCAACCGATACGATTGGTCGTGCGGACCCGCTCAGTAGAGTTTGTGAACGTGATATATCGCCTGAGTAAGTCAATGGCCTTTGCATGTGTTGACATTATTAATCCAGCGTCAGCAAGCTGTTTGCGAACTTCTACAGCATCGCCCTGCAAATCGGCCATGCGTATTACCAGGGTCTTCGAGATGCCGTCCTTGTCCTCGAACCGAACGAGCCTCCCCCATGAACGATTTGACGGGTCGCGGGTCATTCCCAGAACGTCCAAGCGACTGCAAATGAATAACGCCTCGCCATCGCCGTTTGGGTCAGAGTGGTAAACACCATCATCTCGCAGTTGGAAGCCTTTGGCTGTTCCTGAATCGGTCTGAGCAGGGGCTGCAAGCTCCTGCGACTTGAGAACGGAATCCAGCAATCGGCTTGCCGCCTTGTGGCCGATGCCTTTTAAGTACTTTTCAGCGGTTTCTTCCAGAAGTAGCCATTTGGTAAGGCCCACGGCGTAGCGTTCTTTTGCCAGAGTGCATAGAACAGCCTCAACCTCTTCGGAACTCGACTCCTTGGTAAGTGCAAGTAGGCCGCATCCCTCCAGGATTTCCTGAACGGAGGGCGGTTTGTGCGGAGTCGCGCCGTCGATCAGGTCCAGCATTTTTTTAGGCCCGCCTTCGGGGTGCGCGAGGAAGTCATCCGCCCCTACCTTCGGCAATCCCGAGATATCGGACAATTCAGCAATAAAAACGCTCATACACGGCCCTCCAGTTCATCGGCGAGCTTGCGCCGCGCTGCCCGCACTTCCTGCTTCCTCGCTGCATCAGAATCGAAGAGGATCACGACTCTGCGCCCGTTCCATGTAATAGCATCCAGATCGGTGATGGGACCCGTAACATCGTGTAGGGTCCCGTCCGGTCCGAGTTCTCGTGTGATTTTCCCTCGCCAATTCCACACACCGGATATGCCGACTGGTATAAAACGCGGGGTGCCGGTTTCGTAAGTCGCCAGCCGCCACAGGGCCAGAGTCTTTTTCTCGCCTTCCGCGATCACGATTGGCGTGGAGGGGTCGCCCAAGATGGTTGGGTCCAATCCAGGCGGGTAGTACAACCTGTTTCGTTCCCCTGGAGCGGTGAGGTACTTTTCGGTCACCTTTCGAGTACCATCTGCCCGAATCTCACAATCGGGATTATCCCTCCGAAGTCTGTAGCTCCGCGTGATCTCGGTTCCAGGTTCGCGGTATGGAAAAACCGTGCCGCTGTAATCCTTGTTATTACTCCGCCCTACAATCTCCGCGCCTTCTTGGGAATTTACTCGGCGAATCCCAGCGGCATCGGCGATCTCTCGGGTGATCCATGATTCCGCTTCAAGTTTTTGGTAATCGGTATCGGTCAATGGGCGACCAAGGGTAGATTTCATCGCCGCCCCCTATGCCGTGCCGCAGCTTGGGCCTCAATCCATGCCTGGACTTCGGAGACCAGCCATCCGACCGCAGAACTTCCCAACGGAATCGGCATTGGGAATTCACCTGCCCTGCTTTTCCGCCACACAGTTGACCTGCTCAGCGGGACGATTCGTTTCAGCTCTCTGTACCTTATTACCTGTTCCTGCAACTCATTCTTTTCCATTTGCATTCCTCCCGCGCCATCGAGGGGCGCTATGTTGCGTCACGATGAAGGTACGGGAATTCCAGTTTTTTATAAAAGGTACAGCACCAGAAATATTCAGCGGTCTTGTTGCGGCGTGTGCGTGGTATTAACGGTAGCGGGCTACGGCTAGGCGGACAGCGGTGCAGCCTTTGTTCTCTTCGATGTTGTAGGCGGGCACGTAGTCGATGGGTTCAACGCCCAGTTCCATCCAAAAGCTGTTGCGAATCATCGCAACCCTGACCTCAGATTCATCTCCAGACAGGGAACACCCATCGCGGAAGAACCAGTACAGCTTGACCATACAACGGGTCGTGGGATTTATGGCCAAGGTAGGGCTTTTTCGAGGATCTTCTCCCTGCTCCCTGCACCAAGCGAATTCGTCGGCCAAGCCCTGCGCGGATTTGAATTGCTTGAGAGCTAACAGGCACAACCCAACTCTCGTAGGCAGCTCCTCGAATCCATATTGAGAATCCATTTGGCGGGCATAGTCCTTTAGGTCCTCCAGTCCATGCAGGACCTTCATGAGTTTCCGCCTTAGCATCTTGACCCTGCGCTCCCCCTCTCTTGCTATTTTCTTCTGAGCATCATTGATTGGCTTAATGAGATTGTAGCATTTAATCCCAACCTCACAATCTTCTGCCAGTGCCGCCAACTGGATGCGCTGTTCCGCAGTCAGGTCAGCCACGGCTTCGGGCGTTTCCAAAGCCAGCCGAGATTCAACTTTTTTGAGATGGCGTTCAAATAGTATCTCTGCGACCTCGTACATTGTGCGCTCAGGATCACCTGCTGGAGGCTTTTCAGGGCGAAGGAACGGGTACCGCACTACGTCAAAGGCAGATAAACTAACGCCAAACCAATCCCTGTATCTCTGTCTGCCATGCGTTGCTTTGTCGGCCTCTTTGAGCCAGTTTTTCCAACCGTTGCTGCTGGGCGGATCAGCAGCCACACTGGGTGCGATCGGCTTGGAACGATGAGATTGCTTCTTGTTGTGAGTTGTGCCCATGTTTTCCTCTTGGCGATCCCAATGCCCTAAGGTTCGGCACAGGTGACGCGGGAACCATGCAGCTTGCTGCAAACGCAGGATCTGGCTTGGCTGCTGCATCAATGCCCTCCTTTGTATCGGCGGGATTGCCCCTCAACTGGAGGTGAATTTAACGCGGTTGCGTACCCAATGACCGGCGCGTTCATCGAGAATGCAGCGGACGAAAAGCCCAGTGGCCCCCAAGCCGGTGTCCAACCATTGCACTCGGTGGTAATTTGGGGATCGGATGCCACCCCAGGGGGGAGGTCCAACCCTTGGCCAGGGTGGGGTCGCATTCCAGGGTCCCAGTCGAAGTTCTGGCTTGTGCAATTTTTTATTGCGCCATTCCCGCGCCCATTCAACTGTAAATTTCATCGCTACATCGCGGGTTAGCCCAGGCGCGTACCTCGGTTAACAGCCCTTGCGGTTGCGGGAATCCCCACAACGGATTCCAAAGGAATCCAGTAGAATCAATGCTTCCAGCGCCGCAGGCTTTGCTATTTGGGGGGGCATTTTGGTGACAGTTCCTGCATGGAACCGGCATAGCGGATTAGGGTCGATTTCTCCCAATTTTTGATTCGATGTACGCCAATACTGCCCTTGAGAGGTTAATGTAGAGCATAGCCTCGGGCGCTTCCAAGAGGAGATCATTCGGATGCGCCAATGTTCCACGGTTTCGGATGGTGTTCAGGCTATCCAGCGCCGATGCTATCGACCCAAATATTCTCTTGGCTTCAGCATCATGAGGGATGACAGCCGAAAACTCAGGGAACTGCTCGCGGAGCACCTTGAATAAGGCTGTAAGTGAAGAATCCGCAGGTACAGGCTCCCCGCGATCCAAGCAGAGTCTTTTGAGGTAGCCGTGCAGCGCAGTATGGGCACGGTCCACTGCGCTTTGGGGGGCTCTTGCTTTCAGTAGCGCCTCTGCGTCCTGGAGGGCCTCAAGGACAACTTCGCTGGTGTTTTGGATTTCCGGTGTTTCAACTTGCCCATCTGCCTCCAACCGTGCAGCGACTTTGAGCAGTTCCTTGTGAAGTGCAATCTTACTGCGGCTCTCAGCATCCGATGCTGCGTCAGGTGGAGGGATCATCGCAAACACGCCTTTTATGATTTTTGCCTGATCCCTTGGCTTTGAATGCTTCAGAATCTGGATGAAAGCTCTTCTCGTGGTCAAACCGTTTGCACGATAAGCGGAAACATCAATATCCAGATCGCAGTAGTGAGAATAGAAGTGGTCATGAATGCTGTAGGTGAAATGGTTCAGGTAGCCGCCATTGGTGCCAATATATTCTGCTACGAGTTTATCAATCTCACGGGGCGTCATCATTCTGTATTCTGTTTCTGCCCGCTACGAATCACGCTCGACATCAGGGCTGACCGTATTACACCCAAGTCATTCTATGGAAACAAGAAATATTTTGGCAAAGTCCAAACGTTTTACAACTTTGGCGTCCCCTGGGCTGTGCTCCTGCATTTCGATTGGCGGCGTGAAATTCCTGACGCCGACCAGAGTGGGCGACCACGCGACTGTCGGCTTCAGGGTGGGGCGGGGAAGCTGGCTTGCGGAGGGGGAGCATTTCCTGGCCGCGTATCATGATTTGCACAGGCGGTTGGTTGGATGAGGGGCGCATCGCAGGAAAACGTTATTGTCGCTGATCATCCAGAACGGGGAATCCCTGGCCTACGTCAAGGAACAGCTTGGGCATTCCAGCATCAAGATTACCGTGGACGTTTACGGGCATCTGGTGCCTGGGGCGAATCGGCAGGCGGTGAATCGGCTACCTTCATTGGGGGGCTTTCAGGCAGGAAGGGAGTCGCGCGCAGGCGAAAATGGCAGGAAATCGCGGTGAAATTTTGCTGGCGCACTTCGATGAGTGGATGTTAAGGTGGTGCCCCAACCCACAAATTAGACTGACTGAGAATCAGGAGGCAGGGGCCGATGAGAACAAAATGGTGGCAAAATGAGCCTACCGGCAGTCTTGTGCATGTTCTTCTTTTGCAAGTCGACTTGGCTGGTCACAGTAGGTGGATTAAGGCTCAAGCTCATTCTGGCCCCGCTTGCCATGCCCGTGCGCGATTCGCACAGACTTTGGATTTCGATCTTCAAAGTGAGCATTTTGATTGTTTATTTTGGGCAGGAGATGGCGGTGTTTTTGTGAAAAAATTAGATCACGGGCAGCCCCGTGCTGTTGGCCAAGCGATTGATATAATTTTTTCGACTTTTAAGAGATTCCAGACTGAACATCCCAGCTTGGACATTCGAGTCACCGCAACCTACCTTCCAACGGTCGCGGTTTACCAAGAAGCAGGGTACTGGTGCTCGGATGATCTCAACGAGTTTTTAAAATATGAACGTCTCTTCGCAATACATGGTGGAGCAGTTATCACTGATGCCCTTTACAAACGGCTCTATGATCAAGCCGATATAGAACGATTTATCACCTCCCGAAATGTAGTCATTGGTGGTGAACACCACCTCGTTTACATCGACTCAAAACATACCGGCGCTAATAAACCACCGCAGATTGGATTTCAGCAATGGCTGGAGCTACGGCTCAAGTCTAGTTCTTTACCATTCGCACAGAAAAATCAGGATGGTGACATAGAATTAGGTCAATGCACCATCCTAGATGGTGCCCGTCATCCTGGTGGTATCGCTGAGGTTCTGCCAACCTCATGGGATCCAGAAGTCGAGCAAAATTTGGAGGAAGCTATTTTGCCGCAGCATCGGGCCAAATGGAAAAGCCTTGTCTTAGGGTTGAGGAACAACAGAGTTCAAGGCTGGAGCAGTTCGGTGTTTAGTTACCGAGCTGATCTATCAGAAGACCCGTTTCGATTCTCATATAGACCAATTGAGTATGTTCATGGAAGGGCATTCCACACTTTGCTTGAGAGTGAACCCGGCGCAGCTTCACTGTATCGCGAAATAGCGCTAAGAGTCAGGCGTGACAAAGCTACCTTGCCAAATATTCTCTCAGTTGGAGTTTCGGCAATTATTGGAGATGAAAAAGAGAGCCTTTTGGCGATAGCTCAGCGGAATATTGAACGCCCCGGTGGGTATGATGGTGGCATGTGGTCACCAACAATTGGCGAGCAGTTCTCACCATTTCAACATACTCGGGGCTCGGGCATGACGGAGAAGGGAGTTTACCAAGTTCCTAGGGATGATTCGGTTGCGGGTTGTGCAATTAGAGCACTCAAGGAAGAGTTGCTTGGAGACGCATTCGACCAGAAGTTAGAGCTTTGTATTGCGGCTTTTGCCATGGAGAATTATCTTAACAACTACTTTTTTTGTGTATTGGCTGATCTTAGGCCCTTTTCCTTCTCACAGCTCATCGACTGCTGGAACCTCGCGCGAGATAAGACTGAGCACAGGGTGATTGCTGTGCTGACACACGAAGAAGTAGAAATATGCATTGCCCACAAAGACATTCCAACCGTTTGCTGGGATCGCATGGTGAAACAAAATCGAGTTTATCCGATCGAACAGCCTCGCCCAGAGCTTTCCTTTCAAAATAATGCTCATCTCAGGCTCGCAAGCTATCTTTGGTATTCCGATGTTGCCAAAGGTTGAATTGGCTTCGGGGAAGGGGCTGTTTTTTATTGCGTGGCTGTACCAAGTCTTAATCCGGATTGGGAATCTGCGGGAAAAGTCGAGCGGTTATTCCCCCGTAAAAACGCAACCCAGGCGCAACCAAAAGCGGCAATCTTATGTGGGTGAAAAGGCGCGGCGCATAAGTGATTTGTATCGAAAGACTTATGGTGGAGCTGGTGAGGATCGAACTCACGACCTCCTGACTGCCAGTTTTTAGCCAAGTATTGAGCCCATTGAAGATAAAGGACTTACACCGGCACAGACCGGCACAGAGCGGCAAAAAAACGCAACAAATGCAACCCAGGCGCAACCAGGAGGGGTAGGGGGGAGGTTCGACCCTTTGCCATGGAGGGGGTCGAAATATGGGACCCGTCACACGTCTGTACAACCGAAATTTTTTTTGCCTGTATTCCGCGCTTGTGAGGGGACCGCGATTCCCCCGGCCCGTTCGACTGTAATCCTTCAGCTTTGAGACCGCATCGACCCAAACGAGCACCTCCGCATCCAGCCACCCAACCCCAATTTCCCTGTATCGCCACATCCGCTCTGCTGTAAAATCCAATGTCAATTCAATCAGGACTTGAACAGTTCAAACCACGCAATATGGCAATCAGATCAGGAGACCAGAATGGCTGAAACGGAACCGACCAAAGAGGAATTATTGAAACGGATCGCGGAGCTGGAACAGCAAGTTCACGCCAAGAAACCGGAGGCGCTGGAATTCCGCGTCAGCGACAAAGGAGGCATAAGCGTTTATGGTCTCGGGAGGTTTCCAGTGACGCTCTATTACGAACAGTGGACGCGGTTGCTGGGCCACGTCGATGAACTGCGAGCCTTTATGGAGGAAAACAAAGGCAAGCTGAAACTGAGGCCACGGGCTGGGGAGTGAGTCTTGCGCGTGATGTGGGACAACATCATGTGGCGGCGGCTGAACAGGAGGGATACCGCAGTCTCGGCGAGAATCATGCGAGGATCTGCATAATGAACGATACCCCAGATAAGAAAAGCACAGCCAAGCTGACAATCAAGGTCAATGATCGGAAGACATTTGAACAAACGATGTCACCTCGCCCACCTATTATCGAAGAAGGTTCTGCTGTTGGCATAACGGATATCGGAGAGATTTCATTCCGACCTGCCGGAAAGTGCATCTATTGCTCTTCGCGCGATAGACTGAGCAGAGAGCACATCCTCCCGTATGGATTGTGCGCGGGAGGCGAGGCAAAAACTGCCGTAATCCCCAAAGCAACATGCGGTAAATGTGCCGCAATCACAAGCGCGTTCGAGAGACTCGTTCTGCGTGGTCCTCTATTGGACGTTCGAGTGCTGTTGAAACTGAAGTCGAGAAGGAAGCATGCCCACGCACCTTCGACCGAGCGACTGACGATCGTGCGAAATGGCGTCCATGAAACCATTGAATTACCCCTTGAGGAATATCCGATACTGCTTACCTTCCCAAATTTGGCGGTGCCTCGTTACCTCACCGGTCGGACAGGAATGGGAGTTGACTTTAATGGTGTGACAACCATATCGTTCGGCCCCTTGCCAGAATCGGTTCTCAGGAAATATGGCGGTCAGGAGCTGCAATTGAAGACGGACATACCTCAGCCTGTAGCATTCGCCAGGATGATTGCCAAAATCGGCTATGCCCTAGTAGAGCGATTCCTAAATAACATATCAATAAATAACCTACACAACGGAAAGGCAATCGAGCTTGTACTTCCAGCGAAACACTACCGGATCTTCATTGACTTCCCGCAGATACAACTCAATTCGTGTCTTGAGT